>BNJV01000962.1_pt1 | contig 47454 bp, 63 predicted proteins | sample 8540591 | NCBI WGS metagenome assembly BNJV01 (sample SAMD00202457, study PRJDB9452) | human saliva metagenome | host: Homo sapiens | reverse complement strand
TAAGAAGAATGTCACGACATTAAGTAGTACCAACAGGAAAAATAACCTGAAAGCTAAAATAGTTAATAGTACCTGATTTATTGAACTGCGATTAGCTAAATCTGTGATAGTGTTCCAATTTAGATATAATTTTTTTATAGTCGCTTGTATAACTATAGAATGAAAAAGACAATACTTGAAATAATGTAGGATATATATAGTTGCAATTGCTAATAAGATTGGTGTTTTAGTTATAACTAACATCATAATCAGAGCAAATAATCCAAAGCTAAGTTGTAAAACAAGTGGCGATTGCTAATTTAATTTTTAGGTATTTTTGAAAATCAAAAAGGAAGAGATTTTAAAAAAATAGTAATCTTGTTTTTCTAGTGATATTGCTATACTTGTAAAAATTCATTGGATTAGAATTAATGTACAATGCTAACGTGAACCCTATAGTCATAGCTACTGGGATAGAATATAAGTGGTAGTGTAATACCTCCGTGCTTTCTAATTTCTATAATTGGAATTACAAATATACCAAGTGTAATTATAAGATTAGTAAATACAGTTGTGGAAATTGTACTGTTTAACAATAATTTTTACATTTCTCTTAATTAGTTTAGAAAATAGTGTAGTTGATGTACTATTAGTATTTTTCTTTGATTTTTACAGCTTTTAGAACTAGATGTGTATGTATTACCAGATATTCTATATAAGTCTTTCATATATTTTCTTATTACAAATATATATGTAGTAAAGAAAGAAATAAGTGCTAAGATAATAGCTACTATTAAGTAAGTATAAGTCTTAGAAATATCTAATACGAGTATATTTAAAAATAAATCTCCTGAATAATCAGAATCAAAACTTTTAAAAAGTATGAGCAAAATTAAATATGTATCCTGTGAAGAATATCAACGCAATTAATATTGTAGCTGCATTAACTTTCCCTTTATTCTTCTTAAAATTTGGGATATAAGTAATAAATGAAAGTAGTGTCATAATAGAACATATTAAAGTAATCATAAATGCAAAACTATATACTAATACGAAGAAAAGTTTTTGAATTGAAAACTCTGCATTTAATCCAATAATCAAGTTTATAACTATTAAAGGAGTAAAATTACTAATAACTTGTGAAAGTAGAGTGAACAATTTACTAAAAATATTTCAGATCCTGTAACAGGTAAGTGAATAATTGCTAATGTATCATCACTTTCATAAAACATATTGATAAAATTATTTAAAATCTGAATAAAACACTAATAATAAAATAAAGAAAAAGTATATTTCGATATCCCGGTCCGTAAAAAGTTAAAACCACGAGAAAATATTGAAAATAAAAATAAAATATGTAAGAAATTGAAAAATTCATCATTAATACATTTCTAAAAAAGATTATGTCTTATATCGCTCTTTCCATTGAATTTTTCTGTATTTTATTCTTTGAGGTGAAAAACTATAAAGAAGATTCGTTAAGAATAACTCTTTTATTACACTAAATCTCATATTTAATCACCACCTAAAAATATTTGAATTTGAATTTTTTTACTATATTAAGATAAATTTCTTCGAGTGAGTTTCCTTCGTGTTGTGCTCTTAACTCATCAAGTGTTCCGACAAAAATAAGTTTACCATGGCTAAGAATACCAATTCTATCACATAGATGTTCTGCAACTTCTAAGACATGTGTAGAAAATAATACGCTATGACCTTGTTTTGTATGTTCTTTCATAAGATTTTTCAAATCAAAGGATGCTTGTGGATCAAGTCCAGTCATTGGTTCATCCATTATCCAAAAGCGAGGGTTAGATAAAAGGGCAGCTATAAGAAAAACTTTTTGACGCATACCATGAGAAAATGAATTTATTTCTTGATGTTCAACACCTATCATGTTAAATAACTTAGAGTATTCGTATATACGCTCTTCTGTTGTTTTTTCATCAAGTTCATAAAGGTTGGCAATTAGAGACCAATATTCATATGGGGATAACGTTAAAAATATGTCAGGGCTATCAGGGACATAACCTATTTGCTTTTTACATTCTAGTCGATTATCACGTAAGTTCATATTATCAAAGAAAATATCTCCGCTACTAACTTCAATTATACTAGTTAAAGCCTTTATAGCTGTAGATTTTCCAGCTCCGTTGTGCCCTATTAGCCCAAATATTTCACCATCGTTAATAGCAAGATTAAGATTGTCTAATGCCAATTTAGAGTCGTATTGCTTTGAGACATTTTTGAATTCTATCATAAATGTATTTCCTCCTACTAAAATTAAGTATTTTAATTATAACAGTTATAAAGACTAAAAGATAGTATTTATAAGAATAACAAGCTTGTATTTTTTTTTAAAATGATTTTTTTATAGAAGAAGGGGAAAATAAATAGATAATTACATTCTAGATACACCTGGAAATGTGAGTTTGAAACTTAAAGTTTGATACACCTGGTAATGTGTAAAAATAAAAAGCTTGAAATATAAAGGATAAAACATCTTAAAAAAATTCAAAAAAATACTTGACAATGAAAAACAAAAGTGTTATTATTTTAAAAGTGAGTGTTTAGGCACTCTGTGTAAAGCCGCTATGGCTTAAAATTTATTTTAAAAATATGAACCACCTGGATGAGTGATTCATAAAACTATCGAGGAAAGGAGGAAACCATAGAAATGCCAACTATTAACCAATTAGTTCGTAAACCTCGTAAATCAAAAGTATCAAAATCAGATTCACCAGCTCTTAACAAAGGGTATAACTCTAAGAGAAAGAAAGAAACTAACATTTCTTCTCCACAAAAAAGAGGAGTTTGTACTCGTGTTGGGACTATGACACCTAAAAAACCTAACTCAGCTTTACGTAAATATGCACGTGTTCGTTTATCAAACCAAATCGAAGTAACAGCATATATCCCAGGTATCGGACACAACCTACAAGAACACAGTGTTGTACTTATTCGTGGAGGACGTGTAAAAGACTTACCAGGGGTACGTTACCACATTATTCGTGGAGCTTTAGATACTGCAGGAGTTAACGACCGTAAACAAGGACGTTCTCTATACGGTGCTAAAAAACCAAAAGAGAAAAAATAATAAATAGAAAATAATTTGATAAAAGAATTTCGTGAAAGGAGGCAACATTATGCCACGTAAAGGTCCAGTTGCAAAACGTGATGTTTTGCCAGATCCAATTTATAACTCAAAATTAGTTACAAAATTGATTAACAAATTAATGCTAGATGGAAAACGCGGTACAGCTCAAAAAATCCTATATTCTTCATTTGATATCATCAAAGAAAAATCAGGACGTGATGCTATGGAAGTTTTCGAAGAAGCATTAAACAACATTATGCCTGTACTTGAAGTACGTGCTCGTCGTGTTGGTGGTTCTAACTACCAAGTACCAGTTGAAGTACGTGCAGAAAGAAGAATTACATTAGGTCTTCGTTGGTTAGTTAACTACTCTCGTTTAAGAGGAGAAAAAACTATGGAACAACGTTTAGCTAATGAAATTTTAGACGCAGCAAATAACACTGGTTCAGCTGTTAAGAAACGTGAAGATACTCACAAAATGGCTGAAGCTAACAAAGCATTTGCTCACTATCGTTGGTAATTATAAGGTGAATATCAAGCTATTTTATAGCTTGAGTTTTTCACTATAGAAGACAAATTACTCAAAAACTTTAAAAAATATGAAAGGAGAAAATTGACTCATGGCTAGAGCATTTTCTTTAAAAGATACTCGTAATATCGGTATCATGGCTCACATCGACGCAGGTAAAACTACTGCAACAGAGCGTATTTTGTTCTACACTGGGAAAATCCACAAAATCGGAGATACTCACGATGGTAACTCTCAAATGGACTGGATGGAACAAGAACAAGAACGTGGTATCACTATCACATCTGCTGCAACAACTGCTGAGTGGAAAAAACACAGAATCAACATCATCGATACACCAGGACACGTAGACTTCACTGTTGAGGTTGAACGTTCTCTTCGTGTACTTGATGGATCAGTTGCTGTACTTGATGCACAATCAGGTGTTGAACCTCAAACAGAAACTGTTTGGCGTCAAGCAACTACATATGGAGTTCCTCGTATCGTATTCGTTAACAAAATGGATAAAACAGGAGCAGACTTCCTATACTCTGTAGGAACAATCCATGACAGATTACAAGCAAACGCACACCCAATCCAACTTCCAATCGGAGCTGAAGATCAATTCGAAGGTGTTATTGACCTTGTTGAAATGAAAGCTATCTACAACGAAGGAAGCGTAGGGGAAAATCTTGTAGAAAAAGAAATTCCAGCGGAATTACAAGATCAAGCAGAAGAATACCGTGAAAAATTAATCGAAGCTGTTGCAGAATTCGATGAAGAATTCATGGAAAAATACTTAGGTGGAGAAGAAATTACAGTAGACGAGCTTAAAGCTGCTATCCGTAAAGCTACTTTATCAGTAGAATTCTTCCCAGTAGTATGTGGATCTGCATTCAAATATAAAGGGGTACAACCAATGCTAGATGCTGTAGTAGAATACCTACCATCTCCATTAGACGTACCAGCAATTAAAGGTATTGACCCATCAACTGATGAGGAAGTAGAAAGACATTCTTCAGACGAAGAACCATTCTCAGCATTAGCTTTCAAAGTTATGACTGACCCATTCGTAGGGAAACTTACTTTCTTCCGTGTATACTCAGGTATACTTTCATCTGGATCATACGTTAAAAACTCAACTAAAGGTAAACGTGAACGTGTAGGACGTATCCTACAAATGCACGCTAACACTCGTAACGAAATCTCTGAAGTATATGCTGGGGATATCGCTGCAGCTGTTGGTCTTAAAGATACTACAACTGGGGACACACTTTGTGATGAGAAAAACGAAGTTATCTTAGAATCAATGGAATTCCCAGAACCAGTTATCCAACTTTCAGTTGAACCAAAATCAAAAGCTGACCAAGATAAAATGGCTACAGCATTACAAAAACTACAAGAAGAAGACCCAACATTCCGTGCCGGAACAGACGAAGAAACTGGACAAGTTATCATCGCTGGTATGGGTGAGCTTCACTTAGACATTATCGTTGACCGTATGCGTCGTGAATTCAAAGTTGAATGTACAGTAGGTGCTCCAATGGTATCTTACCGTGAAACATTCAAACAACCAGCTCAAGTACAAGGTAAATTCACTCGTCAATCTGGTGGACGTGGACAATACGGGGACGTATGGATTGAGTTCACTCCAAACGAACCAGGTGCTGGATTTGAGTTCGAAAATGCTATCGTTGGTGGGGTAGTTCCTCGTGAATACATCCCAGCAGTAGAAGCAGGACTTAAAGATTCTATGGCAAACGGTGTATTAGCTGGATACGAACTAATTGACGTTAAAGCTAAATTATTCGATGGATCATACCACGATGTCGATTCATCTGAAATGGCGTTCAAAGTTGCTGCATCATTAGCTCTTAAAGAAGCTGCTAAAAAATGTAACCCAGTAATCTTAGAACCAATCATGAAAGTTGAAGTAGTTATGCCTGAAGAATATCTAGGAGATATTATGGGTGATATCACTTCACGTCGTGGACGTGTTGAAGGTATGGAAGCTCGTGGTAACGCACAAGTAGTAAGTGCTCAAGTACCACTATCTGAAATGTTCGGATATGCAACTTCTCTACGTTCTTCAACTCAAGGACGTGGTACTTACTCAATGGTATTCGACCACTACGAAGAAGTACCAAAATCAATTTCTGAAGAAATTATCAAAAAAAATAAAGGATAATTAAAAATTATTCTTTATAGTTGCAATTTTTGTTGTAACATTATAAAAATATAGTTATCATAGATTGCTATGTGACTGATTTTAAAAAAATAAAATTTTATTAATTTGAAGGAGACATTTTTAAAAATGGCAAAAGAAAAAAATTTCGACCGTAGTAAAAACACATGCGAACATCGGAACAATTGGTCACGTTGACCACGGTAAAACTAACTTTAACAGCAGCTATCGCTACTGTATTAGCTAAAACTTATGGTGGAGAAGCTAAAGACTACGCTTCAATCGATAACGCACCAGAAGAAAGAGAACGTGGTATCACAATCAACACTTCTCACATCGAGTATGAAACACCAACTCGTCACTACGCACACGTAGACTGCCCAGGACACGCTGACTATGTTAAAAACATGATCACTGGTGCTGCGCAAATGGACGGAGCTATCTTAGTAATCGCTGCTACAGATGGACCAATGGCTCAAACTCGTGAGCACATCTTATTATCTCGTAACGTTGGAGTACCAAAAATTGTTGTATTCTTAAACAAATGTGACATGGTTGATGACGAAGAGTTATTAGAATTAGTAGAAATGGAAGTTCGTGAACTATTATCTGAATACGGATTTGAAGGAGACGATCTACCAGTAATCAAAGGTTCTGCTCTTAAAGCTCTTGAAGGTGACGCTGATGCTGAAAAAGCTATCATCGAACTTATGGAAACAGTTGACGAGTACATCCCAACTCCAGAACGTGATAACGCTAAACCATTCATGATGCCAGTTGAGGACGTATTCTCAATCACTGGACGTGGTACAGTTGCTACAGGACGTGTTGAACGTGGACAAGTTAAAGTTGGAGACGTAGTAGAAATCGTTGGATTAACTGAAGAACCAGCTTCAACTACTGTAACAGGTGTTGAAATGTTCCGTAAATTATTAGATTACGCTGAAGCAGGAGATAACATCGGTGCATTATTACGTGGTGTTGCTCGTGAAGATATCGAACGTGGACAAGTTTTAGCAGCTCCTAAAACAATCACTCCACACACTCAATTCGTAGCTGACGTGTATGTATTATCTAAAGAAGAAGGTGGACGTCACACTCCATTCTTCACAAACTACCGTCCTCAATTCTACTTCCGTACTACTGACGTAACTGGTGTAGTTACTTTACCAGAAGGTACTGAAATGGTAATGCCTGGGGATAACGTATCAATCAACGTAGAACTTATTTCTCCAATCGCGATCGAAGAAGGAACTCGTTTCTCAATTCGTGAAGGTGGACGTACTGTAGGTTCAGGTGTTGTAACTTCAATCGTTAAATAATTTTAATTGATTAAAATAAAAACAAGGTGATTTTTCACCTTGTTTTTTTTATGCTTTAAAAAAATGTAATTATTGGTTGTATATTTAATAAAAAAATATGGCAATTGTGTTATTTTTGAATAATCTATTGCACAAAAAAATTATCACGGGTGTATAATAAAAAGTGTAAAATGGTATTAATAGGGGAGGATGATACTATGGAGGCGATATATTCAATAATAGCTACCGCTGTGTATATAGCTATTATAGCATTACTCACTCCGAGTTTTTCTAGGGAAAGGGAGTAAAAATTTTAAATCGAGGTTAAGAAATTAGCCCCGATTTCTAGTTTATAAAAAAAAGTTAAAAAAGTTATTGACAAGGAGTAAAATATATAATATAATAAATAGCGTAGCAAATAAATATATAACAAATGCGGGTGTAGTTTAGTGGTAAAACCTCAGTCTTCCAAACTGATGTTGTGAGTTCGATTCTCATCACCCGCTCCATTTTTTTATATAAAGGATTTTTCCACAGTAGCTCAGTTGGTAGTAGCATCTGACTGTTAATCAGAGGGTCGTAGGTTCGAGTCCTACCTGTGGAGTAAAGTACGGCTGTGTATGCAGCCGTATATTTTTTTGTAAAAAGCTATAAATAAGTATTATCAAAGCTGATTTTATGGTATAATTAATCATGATATGTCTATAGGAATAGTATGATAATACTAATAAAATAAGAAGAAATATAAACAAAATTATAATAGGAGATTAATATGTTTTTAGATGAGGTAAAAATATTCGTCAGATCTGGTGACGGTGGTAACGGTCTTGTAGCGTTTAGACGTGAGAAATACGTACCAAAAGGTGGACCAGCTGGAGGAGACGGTGGGCGTGGAGCTAACGTTGTCTTCATAGTAGATGAAGGACTTAGAACCTTCATGGACTACCGTTATCAAAAAGAAATTCGTTGCACCAAATGGTGAGAACGGAATGAGTAAAGGAATGCACGGTAGAAAATCAAAAGATTTATACTTAAAAGTACCACCTGGAACTGTTATTCGTGATACAGATACTGGTGAAGTACTAGCTGACTTAGTAGAACATGAACAAGAAGTAATAGTAGCTCGTGGAGGACGAGGAGGACGTGGAAACTGTCGTTTCGCAACACCTTCAAACCCAGCACCAGAAATAGCTGAAAATGGTGAACCAGGAGAAGAAAGAAACTTAACACTTGAGCTTAAACTAATGGCTGATGTTGGGTTAGTTGGATTCCCATCAGTAGGTAAATCAACATTACTATCAATAACTTCAAAAGCAAAACCAAAAATTGCTGATTATCACTTTACTACATTAGCACCGAACTTAGGTGTAGTAGAAACAAAAGATCACCGTAGTTTTGTAATGGCAGACTTACCAGGACTTATTGAAGGAGCAAGCCAAGGTGTAGGATTAGGACACCAATTTTTACGTCATATTGAAAGAACTAAAGTAATTGTTCACGTAATTGATATGTCAGCAACAGATGGTCGTGATCCTTATGAAGATTATAAAGTTATTAATGCAGAGCTAGGTGAATATAATATGCGTTTACTAGAACGTCCACAAGTAGTAGTAGCTAATAAGATGGATATTCCAGTGGCTAGTGAAAACCTAGTAGAATTTAAAAAACGTCTAGCTGAAGACGGAGAAGATGTTGATATTGTAGAAATATCAGCATTTACGAGAAATAATATAGATAACTTATTATATAAAATTAGTGATATTTTAGATAACACAGATCCTAATATGCTTTACGAATTAGATACTGAAGAAGAAAGCATGGAAAACCGAGTTATTTATAAACATAAACCAAAAGATGAAACATTTAAAATTACTCGTGATGATACAGGAGCATATGTTGTTAGTGGACCTGGTATCGAGCGTGCATTCTTAATGACTGACTTCAACCGTGATGCATCTGTAAGACGTTTCGCTCAACAAATGCGTTCTATGGGAGTAGACGATGCTTTACGCGAACGCGGATGTAAAAATGGAGATACAGTTAAAATACTTAAAGGTGAGTTTGAATTTGTAGAGTAGGAGAAATACCATAATGGATAATGAAAAAGTATATTACATAATTAGAGAAGATGTGCTTCCTGAAGCTGTAAAGAAGACTATAATTATGAAAAAAGCTTTAGAAGAAAATCCAAAATTATCAATTTTGGAGGCATCAAAAAGATTTGATTTAAGTAGAAGTGCTTTTTATAAGTATAAAGATACTATTTTTCCAATTCAAGAAATACAAAGACAATCTATATTATCACTTTCAATAGATGTTGATGATATACCAGGAATTTTAGGGAGAGTGCTTTCAGTAGTAAATGAAGAAAAATGTAGTGTACTTACAATTCACCAAACAGTACCGATTAATTCTCGTGCTACTATCATTATCTCACTAGAAATTGATCCTGTTCACACAAATATAGAAAAAAACTAACTAAGAGAATACAAAAATCTTGAATTTGTCAATAAAAATTAAAGTTATTAGCGTTAGTATGTAAAAATATAATAAAGTATAAAAAAAATAGGAGAACTGGAGAGGAATGTAGTTTCCTAGTCAGTTCTCTTTTTTTCGTTATAAAAGGAGAATATATGCAGAAAAATGAAATATTCACTGGAAAAAGTTATTGATTATACTCATGATGGTTTAGGAATTGTTAAAATCGATAATTTTTCCAATCTTCATTGAAGATGTAATAGAAGGTGAAGAAGTAGAATTTAAAAATTATTAAATTAAAAAAAGAATCTTGGTTATGGTAAAGCACTTAAGATTATTGAAAAAAATCAAGTAATAGAGTAGAAGGTATTCCAAAAAAACTTCAGGAGCTAATTTAGTACATATGAGCTATGAAGAGCAGCTAAGATTTAAGACGAAAAAAAGTTCAAAAATGTTATGAATAAAAACATTAGGACAAAATAGTGTTGAAGTATTAGAAACACTAGGAATGAAAGATGGATATCATTATAGAAATAAATCGGTTATTCCAGTTCAAAAAAAGTAGATAATGAAGTAAAAATGGGCTACTACAAAGCCACGTAGCCACGATGTAGTTAATATAGAGAAGTGTTTTATTCAATATGATGAACACAATAAACTTATGAACTATACTAGAGATTTAATTGCTGAAATGAATCTTTCTATTTATGATGAAAAAAACACATAAAAGGTGCGATTCGCCATATAATGTTTAGAACGAATTCTAATAAAACAGAAACTATGGTAGGAATAATAGTAAATGAAAAAAATTCCCAGGTCTTGATGAATTTGTTACGAAGATAACTGAATTTGATTCAAGAATAGTAAGTGTCATGCTTAATATTAATAATAAGAAAAACTAATGTAATTTTTTTGGGGATAAAACTGAGAATCTATATGGAAAAGACTTTATAACTGATACTTTAGGAGGAATAGAGTTTAAGATTTCTTTACGCTCATTCTATCAAGTTAATCCAATTCAAACAGAAGTACTATACAGTAAAGCACTAGAATTAGCGAAATTAAATCAAGATGACACTATAATAGATGCATACTGCGGGATAGGTACGATAAGTTTATTTGCAGCACAAAAAGTGAAAAAAGTTTATGGTATAGAAATAGTAGAAGCAGCAGTATTAGATGCCCGTGAAAATGCGAAAAATAATAATATAACTAATGCAGAATTTTTACTAGGTAAAAGCGAAGATGTCATTAAGGATCTAATTTCAAAAGATGTTCAAATCGATGCAGTAATAGTCGATCCACCACGTAAAGGATGCGAAGAAAGTTTCTTAAAAGACTTAGCTTCAATGGGAATAGAAAAGATAGTTTATGTGAGCTGTAATCCTGCAACTCTAGCACGTGATATGGAAATCATGAGAGGTCTAGGTTATAAACTAGGTGCAGTGCAACCTGTAGATATGTTCCCAGGAACGTATCATGTTGAGGCGGTAAGTTTGCTAGTCAAGGAGTAAAACGACGAAGATTAGCATTTACTTCCGCCCATGCGATAGCTGTCCGTGATTGACAAGTGCTAGCACGCAGACAGAACGGAGATAGCGAACCGCTGAGTGTGTCGCTCTGCTCGTAAAAGCTTAGAAACCTTTGAACGAAAGGGATAATGAAAGCCTTGATTGCAAGGCTTTTTGCTTTATGGTGGGTAAGTATCAGAGTGAGAAAATTTTTGGAATGAGTAGAAGTGATAGCTAGAAATTATCAGTTTCTATTTCCATTTACCCTGTGGGTACGTGTTTGTTTCCATTGACAAGGAGTTTGTGGGAATAGAAATGTACCCACCTTGTTTGAATCAAGTGAAGTGTAGTTGAAGGAAATCTGTTGAAAGCAATACTCATTTTACCGAATAAGTAATAATTTAGGCAACTTCAAATCGATTAAAAAAACTATTTTTAAAGGTTAAGAGTAGACAAAAAAATTGTCCACTCTTTTTGCAAAACTCAATTTATCAATAAATGAAATGAGGGAATGTAAAATGAAATATTTTGAGGTTGAGTTAGAAAAATCCTGATGAATTTTTAAAAACTACAAACAGAAGATTTTGTGAAAGCTAATCGCTTGCTACTAAGGAAGATAATCCAGAGCGTTACAGTCTATGAAGAAAAACTTCGTCATATCCTTTAAATCTGGCATCGAATTGGAAGTATGAGTCTCATTCCATAACTTTTTATATTGAACATATCATCTTGTTGTGTTATACTATAAATTGATATAAACAAAGATGGGAGGAACCGAAACTATGACAGCCTCAATGCGTTTAAGATAAGCTGGCAATAAAAAAAGCAGAATCTATACCCGATGATAGGCTTTTTTTGTTGTGCTTATTTATACGATATTGAGCATTCATTAGTTACGGTGAGGATATTGGTTATTTAACTATACCTTTATTTAACTATGTCTTTAATATGAATGTTTCCAAATTGTATGTATGCAGACCAAAAAGCCACATTGTGGGGTTTGGCCTGCATTTTTTTATTGCCTAGAATGCTATTCAAAAATAGAAATTCAAGCAAAAATAATATGCAGGAGATAATATAAATGGAAAAATACAACAATTGGAAACGAAAATTTTATGCAATATGGGCAGGGCAAGCAGTATCATTAATCACTAGTGCCATCCTGCAAATGGCGATTATTTTTTACCTTACAGAAAAAACAGGATCTGCGATGGTCTTGTCTATGGCTTCATTAGTAGGTTTTTTACCCTATGCGATTTTGGGACCTGCCATTGGTGTGCTAGTGGATCGTCATGATAGGAAGAAGATAATGATTGGTGCCGATTTAATTATCGCAGCAGCTGGTGCAGTGCTTGCTATTGTTGCATTCTGTATGGAGCTACCTGTCTGGATGATTATGATAGTATTGTTTATCCGTAGCATTGGAACAGCTTTTCATACCCCAGCACTCAATGCGGTTACACCACTTTTAGTACCAGAAGAACAGCTAACGAAATGCGCAGGCTATAGTCAGTCTTTGCAGTCTATAAGCTATATTGTTAGTCCGGCAGTTGCAGCACTCTTATACTCCGTTTGGGATTTAAATGCTATTATTGCCATCGACGTATTGGGTGCTGTGATTGCATCTATTACGGTAGCAATTGTACGTATACCTAAGCTGGGTAATCAAGTGCAAAGTTTAGAACCAAATTTCATAAGGGAGATGAAAGAAGGAGTTGTGGTTCTGAGACAAAACAAAGGATTGTTTGCCTTATTACTCTTAGGAACACTATATACTTTTTGTTTATATGCCAATCAATGCACTATTTCCTTTAATAAGCATGGAACACTTTAATGGAACGCCTGTGCATATTTCTATTACGGAAATTTCCTTTGCATTTGGGATGCTAGCAGGAGGCTTATTATTAGGAAGATTAGGGGGCTTCGAAAAAGCATGTATTACTAATAACAAGTTCATTTTTTTATAATGGGGACCAGTTTAGCTGTTTCGGGAATACTTCCTCCAAATGGATTTGTAATATTCGTAGTTTGCTGTGCAATAATGGGGCTTTCGGTGCCATTTTATAGCGGTGTGCAAACAGCTCTTTTTTTCAGGAGAAAAATTAAGCCTGAATATTTAGGACGTGTATTTTCTTTGATCGGAAGTATCATGTCACTTGCTATGCCAATTGGGTTAATTCTTTCTGGATTCTTTGCTGATAAAAATCGGTGTAAATCATTGGTTTTTTTACTATCAGGTATTTTTAATTATTGGCATTGCTATAGTTTGCCAAATGATAACTGAGGTTAGAAAAATTAGATTTAAAAATAAACAATATTGGAGGAATATTTATGTATCTTATTTTCATGTAACTCTTCCTGCTAAAATCGCAGGGTTTTCCCTGCATACAAGCAAATGAAAGCATACGATTATAGACAGGAGGAAATGTTATGGAATTAATATTAAAAAGCAAAAAGACATTCGTGTGGAATTCAAAGGACGCGATGTTTTAGATATAAATGAATTAGAAGTATATGATTATGACCGTATTGGTTTAGTAGGAGCAAATGGTGCTGGAAAAAGCACTTTACTCAGGGTACTTTTAGGAGAATTAACTCCCCCAGGATGTAAAATGAATCGTCTGGGTGAACTTGCCTATATTCCCCAGTTGGACGAAGTAACTCTGCAGGAGGAAAAAGATTTTGCACTTGTAGGCAAGCTAGGTGTTGAGCAATTAAATATACAGACTATGAGCGGTGGTGAAGAAACAAGGCTTAAAAATAGCACAGGCCTTATCGGCACAGGTTCATGGTATTTTAGCGGATGAACCTACGAGCCATTTAGACCGTGAAGGAATTGATTTTCTAATAGGACAGCTAAAATATTTTACAGGTGCACTGTTAGTTATTAGCCATGACCGCTATTTTCTTGATGAAATAGTAGATAAAATATGGGAACTGAAAGATGGCAAAATCACTGAGTATTGGGGAAACTATTCTGATTATCTTCGTCAGAAAGAGGAAGAACGTAAGAGCCAAGCTGCAGAATACGAACAATTTATTGCGGAACGTGCCCGATTGGAAAGGGCTGCGGAGGAAAAGCGAAAACAGGCTCGTAAAATAGAACAGAAGGCAAAAAGGTTCTTCAAAGAAAAAAAGTACTGAAGACGGAGGGCGTTTAGCTCATCAAAAAAATCAATAGGAAGTAAGGAAAAAAGATGTATAATGCTGCTAAAACCCTAGAGCACAGGATTGCGGCCTTAGGAAAAAGTAGAAGCTCCGGAAGGCATTCGCAGAATTCGTTTCAGGCAAAGTAAAGCATTGAGCTCCATAATCCATACCCTATAGTCGGTGCAGAAATTAATAAAGTATTTGGGGATAAGGCTCTGTTTGAAAATGCATCTTTTCAAATTCCGTTAGGAGCAAAAAGTGGCGTTAACTGGTGGTAATGGAATCGGAAAAAAACAACTTTAATCCAAATGATCTTAAACCATGAAGAAGGAATTTCTATTTCGCCTAAGGCAAAAAAATAGGTTACTTTGCACAGAATGGTTACAAGTACAACAGTAATCAGAATGTTATGGAGTTTATGCAGAAGGATTGTGACTACAATATATCAGAAATTCGTTCAGTGCTAGCATCTATGGGGTTCAAACAGAACGATATTGGAAAAAAAGTTTATCTGTTTTAAGCGGTGGAGAAATTATAAAAATTGTTGCTTGCTAAAAATGCTCATGGGTAGATATAACATCCTAATAATGGATGAACCCAGTAACTTCCTTGACATACCAAGTTTAGAGGCTTTGGAAATACTAATGAAGGAGTACACTGGAACTATCGTGTTTATCACCCACGATAAACGATTACTCGAAAAATGTAGCAGATGTAGTTTATGAAATTAGAGATAAGAAAAATAAATCTGAAACATTAAATTTAAGGTAGTCGCTGGTCAGTATAGTCTGTTCTGGTTGGCGACCCATTGTTAAAGAGTATAAAGACTTTAGATTTTATGAATATTAAAAAAATAGGAACAGTCAATTGAACTGCTCCTATTTTTTTCTGCTAAATATATTGTAGTTTTTCTTTATATGTATAATGATAGATTAGCGGATTCTCATCTACGGTACTTACTTCAAATATGAAGAAGTGATCGCGGTTATCTCTGGACTTTTTCCTTATTGAGGACAAAGTAATTCTTACGTGAAGTCGCCATTGTTTTTTTAGGATATCATCAGTTAGGAAGGTCAATGGAATATTCATGTTAGAGTAGCGGTAGAAGTCACGTTCAAAAATCTTGGTAGCTCTCGCTATAATAGTCCATTTGTAGGTGATTACGCTGAAACTCAAGCTGATTCATAGAGCACCTCCTCGACAAGTTCAATACTAATAATGTCTTTTAATTTCAAATTGATGTGACCTGTTGTAGTTTTTATCAAAAATGAAATCTTTGGTCAGACTTGGTATTGTTCCAGTGTAGGAAACACGCTTGTTTTTTTCAATCACTTGAATGCGTGTGCGTAGCTGCCCGGCGTATACTTGACTGAGGAGTAATAATTTCTTCTCTAGTGATAAGTCAGACATGTACGTTACTTTTGTTTGTATCATCAGAGAGTGCTGATGCATGTTCAGATAGGAAAAAAAGCCCATCCATTTTTTTGCATCTTTGTATCCTGGTACTCTCTTGCTGATTGAAATGGTAAATATGAACGGTCAATCATATCAAATCCTTTTCTATGCAGAGGCAAGGGTATTTTTTTATCAAATTGAATCGTAAAACCTTGAATTCCCCCACCTGTGTAACATTCTTTAAAAGCGATTGATTACCCTCAGTATAGATTATCACAGATGAGCTTTGTTGGCTTAATGCTAAAATGTAAATTCCAATGGTAATCGGTTTTCAGATTTAGCATGTACTAGTCGTATCGATATTTCAGTTGTTTTGAGTTTTTCTCTGACGAAGTTTTGAAGTTGCTGTTTCAACGATTCCATGTAAAAATCTTTCAAGCATTTCAATATCATTACATCCTTTGCTACGGATTTCTGAAAATTGTACTGTATTTTTTTCTTGTTTCATTTTAATCCCTCCAATCCACCCGCGGAATGACCACCGATAAGTTTACTGCTGTTCAATATTTCTGGAACCTTCAGTTAGGACGGTTCCTTTTTGTATGGCTAAAAAACCAAACTGTTCTCTGACAACATCAATAGCTGTCTGAAGTCTATTATCTTTTTCAATTTGTTCTACATCATCAAAGAGTGATAGTAGAGTATAGCTTTCATCTACGAAGCCACTATAAGATACACCAATTTGTCTCACTGCACCAGAGGTGTATTTTTTCGGAATAATACAAGTACATGACTCACCATTGTTTTGGGGAGATTTGCGGGTTCAATTTTATTCTGAGCATTTATAGATTTTTTCATCTCAGTCCTAGAATAGCCAATATGAATAGAAACGACAGTAGTCAATACTAGGGCTACTGTTCCGTTCCACAGTATCATTTAAAAATCATTTTCACACCCTTTCGTCTATTAGTATAGAAGAAAGCTCTCAGCACATGTTGAAGCAGTCGTTTTAATGACAAGGGCGTAGACCGAAGTCATTAATTACGAATGCTTTATGCGATAGCTGTCGCAGAGCGGTAGTGATGCGGTAACAGCGAACCGCTGAGTCGTGGTATTGCTACAATGAACAAGAAGGTGAAAATCCTTGATTTTAAGCTGTTTTACAAGCATTTTGTGTTTGTAGATAAAGGCAATTTTGACGTCAAAAAAGTCCTAAAAAGGCACATAGATGTATATGTATTTGTAGATGTCGTTTGCGCATCGGAAAAATGAATACAACAATAAATATTTATCTAAAGAGAGAACAATTGTATATTGTTCTCCTTTTTTTATTTTCAGGAGGGAAAATGACAAAAGAATTACAATCATCACGCTATATTGTCATTTCATTTTTAGTACGTGAAATGTGGAATAGAATTACGAGAACATTACAACAAGTCAAAAAAGGAGAAACAAATTATTCCACAGTGTACACCTGAAAAAGAAGAAGCCATCATGGATGCTTTGAGACACTTCAAAATGATTTAATAGAAAAGAATGACAGCATATGACTTTCTGCATTTATTACATTCCTACTTGGTACTGGAACGGCGTTGTTGTATATCATTATGGTGTTCTGCTTATTTTGGGCGTTAGCTTCTTTTATTGCAAGTTTAAGAGTAAGTTAACATATTTTTAGAAGTGTAAGTTGAATGATTGGTAAAATAGCAGGTATATATCTCTAAGTGTTATAATATATTATTAAGATGAAATATATTAGTTATTTAAAGATAAGAGAAACGAACGGGTAGAGGGGGAAATTAAAACAAAATTATATTAAAAGAACACGTTAATTATGAAACTGGGATTTGTTATAAATCCCAGTTTAATTTTTTTGACTTTTACATGATTTATACATGTGATATTATCAAAAAAATGTTGTTTATAAGGTTATTGATAAGGAGTTGACCACATGAGTGATGTAATAAGCTGTTAGATGAAGCTATTAAAGAAACCGAAAAACTTGTACGAAGGAGAAGTCTTTATTTTTTTAAGGAATTGTTTAAAGGATATGTATAGAACAGGATACCGAGAAAGGACTGTACTAATGTCTTAGTAGATGTTTTTGAGATATTTTAAATAATATAAAAAAACACTTGAATAAATGCTCATATAACTATTGACACAAGAGAAAAAAATAATAATATAATAAATATACAACGTATGAATGCTTGTCCAAGTAATCAGATGAAATGATTTAAAAAGAGGTGATAATATGACTAAAAAATTTAATTCAATTGAAAGATGTGACTGCAATGCAATTCATGAGGATATTGTAAATCAAGTTAGAGATAAAATGCCTCAAGAAGAAAGCCTTTATGATCTAGCAGAATTATTTAAAGTATTTGGAGATTCAACACGAATCAGGATATTATGGGCTTTACATGAAGCTGAAATGTGTGTTTGTGATATCGCTGTATTACTTAACATGACACAATCAGCAATTTCCCATCAGCTGAGAATCTTAAAACAAGCTAATTTAGTGAAAAACAGAAAAGAAGGCAAAGTAGTATATTATTCATTAGTTGATGATCATGTAAGAGAAATATTTGACCAAGGTCTAATTCATATCAACGAGAAGTAGTAATGCGGTAGAATAGAATATTTTTTGAAGATATTTGGGCATATATTTAAGTCTTCATTTCAAATGAGCAATGCTTCAAGAAAAATTTGAAAAAAAGACTTGTAGTATTCAAAAATAAAAATTACAAATAATATTTAGGAGGATTTAATAATGAAAAAGAAATTTATACTTGAAGGTTTAGATTGTGCAAATTGCGCGGCAAAAATGGAAAAGGCTATTAATGAGCTTGATGGAGTGAAAGAAGCTACTGTTAACTTTATGACCACAAAACTCGTTATTGATGGTGAGGATGAAAAAATGCCAACAATAATAGCAGAGGCCGAAAAAATAGTTAAAAAAATCGAACCCGATACAACTATGAAAAAGGCCTAAAGGAGGCTATTTAGTATGACAAAACGACTATGGCGAATAATTATTGGTGCAGCCGTGTTAGCTACAGCAGTATTGCTTAGTTTAAATAACGAATGGTTACAGATTGCTCTCTTTATAATAAGTTACATTATTGTAGGTGGAGATGTTGTAAAAAGAGCTGTAAAAAATATTTTTAAAGGTCAAGTTTTCGATGAAAAATTTTTTTAATGAGTATTGCAACAATTGGTGCATTTTTATTGGTGAGTATCCTGAAGGTGTTGCAGTTATGCTGTTTTATCAAGTTGGAGAACTGTTTCAAAGCTATGCAGTTGGCAAGTCGAGAAAGTCAATTGCAAGCCTTATGGATATTCGACCAGATTATGCAAATGTTAAAAAAGGTGATGAACTTGTCAAAGTTGACCCAGATGAAGTACAAATTGGAGATATTATTGTAATTAAAGCAGGAGAAAAAAATTCCTCTTGATGGCAAGGTAATTGAGGGAAGTTCAATGATTGATACATCGGCACTAACAGGCGAATCTGTTCCTCGTGAAGTAGAAGTTGGAAGTGATATCCTAAGTGGGTGCATCAACATTAATGGGGTTATTACAGCAGAGATTACCAAGGAATTTGGAGAATCTACTGTAAGTAAAAATTCTTGATTTAGTTGAAAAATGCAAGTAGTAAAAAAATCCAATTCAGAACAATTTATTACGAAGTTTTGCGAGATATTATACACCGGTTGTGGTTATAATTGCAGTTTTTTTCTAGCTATTATACCACCTCTTGTTATAGACGGGGCGACTTTTAGTGATTGGATATATAGAGCACTAGCATTCCTTGTGGTATCCTGTCCGTGTGCTTTAGTTATTTCAATTCCTTTGAGTTTCTTCGGTGGAATAGGTGGAGCCTCAAAAAAAGGTGTTTTAGTCAAGGGTAGTAATTATTTAGAGGCATTAGCAGAAACTGAAATTGTTGTTTTTGATAAAACTGGAACACTAACGAAAGGTGTATTTAATGTACAGGAAATTCATCCAGAAGGAGTTTCCAAAGAAGAGCTACTAGAATTAACTGCACATGCGGAAAGCTATTCCAATCATCCGATTTCACTTTCACTGAAACGTGCATATAGCAAAGAAATAGACAATGGACGTATTTCAGATGTAGAAGAGATATCAGGTCATGGTGTTATTGCAACAGTAGATGGCAAAAAGGTTATGGCAGGAAATATCAAACTTATGAAAATGATGGATATCCCTTATTTCAAGGGAGAGCTGATCGGTACTATTGTACATGTTGCTGTTAATAACAAATATATAGGTTACATTGTAATTGCCGATGAGGTAAAGGAAGATTCAGCACAAGCAATCAAGGAACTTAAGGCAGCTAATATTAAACAAACAGTTATGTTGACAGGTGATAATAAAAGTATTGGTTCAAAAGTTGCTAAAGAGCTTGGTCTTGATAAGGTTTATGCAGAACTGTTGCCAGCAGACAAAGTTGAAAAAAACTAGAAGAATTATTTTCGCAAAAAAATCTAAAAAAAGGTAAACTTGCCTTTTGTTGGTGACGGAATCAATGATGCACCTGTATTAGCTCGTGCAGACATTGGAATAGCAATGGGTGGTTTAGGTTCTGATGCGGCCATTGAAGCTGCTGATGTTGTAATTATGACTGATGAACCATCGAAAATTGCTACTACAATGAAGATTTCTAAAAAGACACTAAAAATTGCACATCAAAAACATAGTATTTGCAATTGGAATAAAAAAATAATTGTTCTTATTTTGAGTGCTTTTGGAATAACTACTATGTGGGCAGCTATATTTGCAGATGTAGGTGTAACTATCATCGCAGTATTAAATGCTTTTTAGAGCTTTGAATGTAAAGAATCTATAAACTATTTTTTTCCTATTCACCCCTTGAATGATACCGATAATTGACGATACAATCAAGGGGTATTTTTTTAATTTAAAAAAACTATAAATGAAAAATTGGTTGGGATTTACCTTGAATTAAATGGTTTTTAAAGATATGGAGGTTATGTAATTGAAAGTTATTGATGAATGTTGCTGTGAATGTATCACACAAAAATTTAAATAGAACAAAGGAGAGTTGCCCTGTCTGTAATAATGAAGGAGTAACAGTTAGTAGGATAACCGTTGAACACTTGGTGACAGATGATTATCGTAATGCCGTTGATGGAGATCAATATAAGATATGCATGAATGAGGACTGCGACGTTATTTACTATAACTTAGATAAAGAAATAAAATTCTTAAAAGACCAAGTTAGGGTTCCTATCTGGTTTAAGAAAGATGCAGATCCTAAGTATGCTTGTTATTGCAGCAAAGTCACAGAAGATCAGGTAATTGAAGTAGTTGTAAAGCATGGTGCGAAAACCGTTAAAGAAGTAAATGCCATAACTGGAGCAATGAAAAATTCGCTTTGTAAGAAAAACAATCCTTTGGGGGTATGTTGTCATAAGATTATTCAGGAAGCCATTGATAAGGGATTAACCATGAAATGATTTGAGTTGATATGTTCTCACGAACAGACAAAACCGTTGATATCTTCCCACAAACGAGAGCCAATGTTGGATATGTTTCCAACTACGAGTGTGGATATGTTCCCCTTAACCATAGGGGTTGAGGAGATAACACTTCTTGAAAGAACTAATTAAAGAAGTAGAAGAATATTTTATACTCTGGATAGAACTCGTAGAAAGAGGAGAGAAACCTTAGCCACTGTACTTGATCATGAACTTGTCACATAGTTTTCTAAAGAGTTTATGGGATTGTATAATGGGATTTATTTTTAAACGAAGACAAATTGAAATTTTTGGAGGTGAAGGGTATGGCTTCAAGGAAAGAATATTTAGATTTTATTTTAGAACAACTATCTGATTTGGAAGAAATATCATATAAGTCAATGATGGGTGAATATATAATTTATTATCGTGGAAAAATTGTTGGTGGAATTTATGATGATAGGTTTTTAGTGAAGCCTGTTAAATCTGCAATAACATACATGCCAAATGCAAAGTACGAGTTACCATATGATGGAGCAAAGGAAATGTTATTGGTAGATGATGTTGATAACAAAGAATATTTAACCGGCTTATTTAATTCAATGTATGATGAGTTACCTGCACCAAAACCAAAGAAAAAGAAATAATTAAAATCTCAGTTTATCTAGGTAATACCATTTAACGATAACCTTAGGCTATAGTTAAATGGTTTAGTGGTTATAGTCCCAGATATAGACAGGTTCACTTGATATACTTAGTGTTCACTCGTTCCATGTTGAAGCGGTAGTTCTTCTCTCAAAAATAAAGGATTAAAACTGTATAAAAGTTTTAGAATTAAGGCTTTTATATAAATATACCATTTAATAGAATCTATTTCTTATTTGATATTGTAAAATAAAGCTAGGTTGCGAGAGGCATAGAGTTTGATAAACTCTAGGGTTTATGAATTTATAAATTAATGGTATAATAGTATATAGATCAAAGATTTCAGATTTGATAATATAGTCAAAGATAAAAACGCAATGTACATTGTCTAATGTGCTAGAACTGGTAGGTAGCCCAGTCGTCATAGAATATCTATGGTAAGTAGCCTTCCCCTCCGGGTTGTCCATTCTTTGTTAATTAGTTTTTGAATGGAGGGATTATTATGTACAAAATTAGCGGCAAATTGACAGTATATTTCGAGAATCCATTTTGGGTTGCTGTGTTTGAGCACATTGAAGATGGGATGTTAAGTGTTTCTAAGGTAACGCTTGGTGCAGAACCTAAGGATTATGAGATATACGAGTTTGTTTTAAATCGCTATAATAAGTTGCAGTTTAGTTCAGTTGTAGCAGCTGTTATAAAAGAAGAGAAAAAGAACCATAAACGAGTTCAGCGTGAGTTAAGAAAACAAGCAAAGGAAATGGGAATTGGGACTAAATCTCAAAATGTTCTAAAACTTCAACAGGAGCAGAACAAGCAGGAAAGAAAATCTATAAATCGAGCAAAAAAAATTGCAGAGAAGAATAGAATATTTGGACTGAGACAGCAAAAAGAAAGAGAAACATAAGGGGCATTAAATCCCTTATGTTTTTTTCTTTCAATTTAAATTGAAAAAAATTAAGTTAAGACATCTACAAAAAAAGTAGGTGTTTTTTTCTTATGCTCATTTTTATGGAAAAAAAGGGGTAAAAAGTAGTTAAAGAGATTATCATATTTCTTCTGCGTTTTCTCAATTTACCTACTATGCTTTTAACAAAATATAAAAAAATGAATAAAAGATGATAGTATTAATTTGAGAAAGATTATTTTTGTATCATAACTTGAATTGAGATTAAAAAAATAGAATTTTTAAAAAAACAACAGATAACTTGACATTATTAGTTTTGTACATTATAATAAACACACATACCGCTGGTATGATTGAAAGGAGATATAATGGCAAGAAACAGAAACTCACATGAAACTAGAAAAAAATACTAGAAGTTTCTAAAGATTTATTTTTTTAGAAAAAAAGGATTTGATAATACCTCAATACAAGATATAATCGATGGATTAGGCGGAATGACGAAAAGGTGTTATCTATCATCATTTTGAGTCTAAATATGAAATATTACAATCAATCATCAGAGAAAAATAATCAAGAAATTTCAAATTATAATTGAGGGGAGATACTGGATTAGAAAAAAATACAAAAATTCTTTTGATGGATTCTTTTTTTCTAATTTTTGAACACCAAAGACTAGTATATTCAGCTTCAATTATGCTAAGAAGTCCACGCTTGTTAGGAGAACAGTATCTAGGTTTATTTTTCTGATTTTTTTACCAGAAATTAGAGAAAGAGTTTACGAAGGTGTTAAAGATCAGTCAATTAAAAACAGAGTATCCAGAAGAGCTAGCAGATTTAATTGTTTTAACTCTAAATATTTGGATTGGATTCCAAATTTCTGTTTTTTTCAGTAGAGGAATTAAAGAGAAAGATGAATTTTATTAAGCTTACTTTTTGATGGATTAGGGGGTACAGTTGATTTCTGATGAAATGATGGAGGTAATTTTCAAATTATTTGACCACTTAAAAAAGGATAAATAAATAGTTTTATTAGTTTTTTTGTTATTAATAATTTTTTTATTGATATATTATTAACTAACTTAATCAATGTACAAATTTAATTTATTCTAAAAATATATTTTACGTATTTAATATTTTATAAATAACATACTATCAGTATGTTTTTAAAAAAATTCTATTTACATACCGCTAGTATGTTTGTTTTTTTTAGTTTTTACATACCAAGAGTATGTTCGTTTTTAATTCTAATACATACCATTGGTATGTCTTTTGATCTGATTTTTTTAAAAAAATATTATTTTTAAATGTTTATTGAGAATATTTTTGAATAATATTAACTATATTTACTTTTTGGAGGAAAAATCTATGTTATTACTTATTAAAAATTGAAATAAAAAAATTTCAAAAATCTAAATTATTTATAGCCTGGTTAGTTACTATATTTATAGTATTAGGTATTACGGGAATCATAATCATGGGTTTAGGTACAGATAATAAATTGGGAGAGTTTGTTGGTCAGGGTACCAATGAGGTTAGAATTACTGGTAAATGGGGAGGTTGGGCAATTGCAGCATCATTATTTTCAGCTTTATTTACAAAAAGCAGCATTTTTTTGATTTTTTTGAATCTTATTTATTGTCTTCGATTATTATTGATGAATTTAAACGAAAAACAAGTTTTCAGTTGTTTTCTTATCCTATTTCTAAAAATAAAAGTTACTATGGGGAAAAAGTTCTATCAGTAATTCTAATATCATTTATTTCTCAGTTTACTGCACATTTAGTTATTCAATTATTAATTAAATTAGTAGCAGTTTTAACTGAATCAAATTATATCTTAGTAGCTAATCAACTGATTAACCTGGCTGGAATCACATTTGGGATAGTATTAATTGGAGTATTACCATTTGTTTTAGGAATGATTAGGTATTCAACTCCTATAACAATGCTTTCAGGACTTGGTTTAGCTGCATTACTTTCTAATGTAACCCCAGGAAACTTAACTAATAATTTTGTTGATAACTCATTATTTTTTTAATATTTACTAGTTTAATAAGTCTAATTATTGTTTCATTCTCAATTTATAATATTTCAAGGGAAGATATTAAGATTAAGTAGCATATTTGATTTTAATTGAATAGAATGTTTTCTCTTGTCCATAAAAAAAGAAACTATAAAAAAATGGGGTAGAAATAATTCTTTTTATAACTTTTTATAAAAAAAGAGATTGTATGAGTTAGATTTTTATGCTTTTTGAAGAGAACTTTCAATTTGAAAGCTTATATAGAAAGAGAGGTATAAAAATGGGAAATATTGTTGAAATAAAAGAACTTTTTAAAAACTATTGATAAGGATGAAATTTTGTGTGGTATTAATCTTCAAATCTCTGAAGGAGAAATTTATGGTTTTTAGGTCCAAATGGTGCTGGAAAAAAACAACTTTAATGAAATGCATATTATCCTTATCAACTATTACATCGGGTAGTATTGAAATTTTTGGAAAGAATTTACAAATACATAGAGAGGAAATTCTAAGCCAGATTGGTAGTATTATAGAAACACCAATTTTTTTATGAAGACTGTACTGCAAAAGAAATTTTGGAAATTCACGCTCTGTATATGAGAAAAAATATTACAGAATCAGATATAATAAAAGTCTTAAGAATGGTTGGATTGAAAAATACGACTAAAAAAGTAAAAAATTTTTCGTTAGGAATGAGGCAGAGGCTCGGTTTAGCTCGTGCTTTTCTAACAAAACCTAGACTTTTAATTTTGGATGAACCAATCAATGGGTTAGATCCAGTTGGAATTCAAGAGATTCGAAATCTTTTACTGTCTCTTTCTAAAGAACATGGAATTACAATATTAATTTCAAGTCATATTTTGTCAGAAATTTCACAGATAGCAGACAAGATTGGTATTATCAAAAATGGAAAAATTATTGAACAGGTGTCTATGAAAGAACTTGCGAGAGAGGATGTTGATTTAGAAGAGTACTTCATGTCACGTTTTCTAAATAATAGTCAAGAATAGTGAGGAGATTAAGAATGAAACAATTGATAAAAAAACTATCAGAAGGCTTTTTATGCTTTTTATGATTTTTTTAATATACTGGTCCCTTTAAGTAATATTGCTTTTTGCTTATTCTATTAAAGATATTATTGATAGTGGAATGTCAAAAAAATAGAGAAGCCTTAACCCAATCAGTACTAGTAGGAGTGGTTGTTATTTTCATCTATGCAATCCTCAACTTTATATCCCTTAGATTTAGAAATAAACTTGTTAGGCAAATTATGTCAAGTTACAAAAAAACAAGGTTTTCCAATTTATTTTTAGATAGGGATTATAGAGAATTTTTCTAAGGAAAAAAATCTGGAAAAATTTATTTCAATATTGACTGAAAAACATGAAGAAAAATTGAGCAAGATTATTTGCACCAATATTTTAATATTTCAAAAAAATCTTTCCTTGATGATTTTCTCGTTATTAGCGATGTTTGTAGGCAATTGGTTTTTAACATTATTGATTATCGTTGCCAGTATTATTCCTATGACGATATCAGGATTTATTGGACAAAAAAATCAGCTTCTCTACAAAAATAGCTCCATGATTGCCGATCAGAAATATTTAGCCAAAGTTAAAGATATTTTTAGCTGGTTTTCTAATTATTAAAAAGTTTTAATGTGAAGGATGTTATCCGTCAGGATTATAATCATGAAAGTGAGAAATTGGATGAGGTATATTATTTAAAAAGGAAAAATTTGATGTTTTGGCCAACGTTATTTCTCAGCTTTCAGGGATGATTGTTTTTTTGATAGCCTTTGGTGGAGGAATGTATCTCGTTTTTAATGGTCAAACCACAATTGGAAGTGTAACAGCTATTGTTCAACTAGTTAACTTTGTAGTAATGCCACTAAATGAAGTAGGTATTGGAATGAGTAAATTCCGTGAAGGTCAGGCAACGCTAGATGCATTTGAGGTAAAAAGATGTAATCAAACTTAAAACTGGTAAAAACCAAAGAATATTTTTGATGAGGTTATTTCTTTTTCAAATATAGACTTTTCTTACCCTAATGCTGAAGAAAAAAATTTTTTAATAATTTATCTTTGAAAAATTCAAAAGGGAGAAAAAAATTGCAATTGTAGGTATGTCTGGTAGTGGGAAATCAACTTTACTCAATCTATTGCTACGTTTTTATGATGTAACAAGTGGTCATATTTCAATTGATAATCAAGATATACAAGCTATTTCAACAGAGAGCCTTTATAACTTAATGACTGTTGTTCAGCAAGATGTTTATATCTTTGATGATACTTTAAGTGCAAATATCACCCTTAATAAAACCTTCAATGAAGAGGACATAAGGCAAGCTGTACAGCAGTCTGGTTTAGAAAGTTATGTTTTGGAAAATGAATCTGGTCTACAAGCGTTATGCGGTGAGAATGGCTCAAATCTATCTGGTGGACAAAAACAAAGACTTAGTATTGCACGTGCCTTAATTCGAAAAACACCAATTTTATTATTGGATGAGGCTACCTCATCTTTGGATAATCAAGTAACTACTGAAATTGAAAATTCAATCTTAGAAATTCAGGATCTGACTGCTCTTGTTGTCACGCATAAGTTAAATGAGACCATTTTGAAAAAATACAATAGAATTCTCTTTATGAAGAATGGAGTTATTGTTGAAGATGGTTCATTTGGCGACTTAATGAATAGGAGAGGTGAGTTTTATAAGTTGTTTGAGTTGAGTGTGTAATACTTTTTTGTTTTATAGTATAATTTTATACATAAGCCTATCCTTTTTCGTTTTATAATATGCATATTTTCTAGTACCGCATGTTGAAGCAGTAACACTTTTTGAACAAGTTGATTAATTAGAAAAGTAGAAGAAAATTTTATACTGTGGGATAGGAGTCGTAGAATGAGGAGAGAAACCTTTGATTTGAAAAGAAAGTCCGAACTGCCGAGTATGTTGTATTGATGTTAAAGTTTGTACCCACTAAGTAAATAAAGCGTAGAAATCAAAGGCTTATTCTAATGCTACTGTTAAAAGGTATCTGTAGCTTGGGGTAAGTCTTTATTTTAATTTGCGAAATATAAGGAGTATTGTATAATAGAATAAAAGTAAGTTGATTAAGAGTAAAATATATAATTGAAGTTGTGGAGGTAAGTGTTTGATAGAAATTAGACCTAGTTTTTAAAGATATAGAATCATTTGAAGAATTTAATAAATACTATTGGTATCGAGAAGAACTTTCACAAATATGTAAGTCTCTTGGATTAGAGTATAGATGTACGAAGAAAGAATTAAACTATATTATTGAACAATATTTTTAAGGGGAATAGAATAGAAAAAGTCCACAAGGAAAGTAAACAAAAAAACATGCCGAAGTAATATCTTTAAATACACCATTACTAGAATGTGGTTTTTTTCTTTTTAACCAAAAAAATTTAGAGATTATTTTTTTCAGCTGTAACAGGAGTTAGTCCATTTAAATTTAATGCTGATATGGCAACGGCATGGAGAAAAAGTAAAAAGAGATAATGATATAAATTTTACAATCCAAGATATGATTAAAAATATATTATGGAGAATCAGATTACGCCAAGTATGATAATTCAGCTTGTCAGTGGAATCAATTTCTAAAAAGACTTTTGTGCAGATGAATCTAGCAATAATTATTCCAACAAGTTAAAAGTTGCAGCTATCCTTTGAAAGAAGTTAGAGACTCGAAGAGTGAAAAAAATTATTCAAAACAACTGCTTAATGAATATAGATATAAAGTAGAGGAGTATCGCAAATAAACATCTGACTGAAACTTTTTAACGATAGCTCATACCTTAAAAAAACAGCGGGAGATTATAAGATGAACAATTATATAAAAATTAAATGAAGATAGATGGAATAATGTGAAAAAAATGACTATACTGAGCCATTGACACATGAAGAATTAGAAGAAGCTAGAAATAATCCAATTTCTGTTGCATTAACTGTTGGGAAAAAAAGTTCCAAAAAGAATGGTTTGAAAAAAAGCAAACGGAAAAAAAGATATTAGGTTTAGCTTGTGGTGGTGGACAGCAGGGACCGGTTTTTGCTGTAAAAAGGTTATGATGTAACCATAATGGATTTTTTTCTAAATCACAATTACAAAAGAGATGAAATGGTTGCTAAAAGAGAAGGATTAAAAAAATCAACACAGTTCAAGGCGATATGACAAAACCATTTCCATTTGAAAATGAAACTTTTGATATTATTTTTAATCCAGTTTCAAATGTTTATGTAGAAAATTTAGAAAACATATATAAAGAAGCCTCTCGAGTATTGAAAAAAGGTGGCTTGTTAATGGTCGGATTCATGAATCCTTGGATATACATGTATGATGCTGACATTGTATGGGACAAACCTGATGAAGAATTACTTTTAAAGTTTTCAATACCGTTTAATTCAAGAGAGCTTGAAGAGGAAGGCAAGATAACCATAAATCCAGAATATGGATATGAATTTAGCCATACCTTAGAAACTCAGATTAGAGGGCAACTAAAAAATGGTCTCGCTATGATAGATTTTTATGAATCGTGTGACAAGAGACATAGATTATCACGTTATGGAAATGACTATATAGCTACACTATGTGTTAAACTATAATGTTTTAGAACATACTTTAGGAGACTAGATTAAATGTAGATGTATTTGTATTTGTGCGATGTGAGGAATATTTCTAAGTGTAGCCGGCTGACTGCGTATCGACCCGTAATAGAGATTTTATGCATTTGTGACTAACTATTATTCAATCAAAGTTGATGAAGGCTTACTTAGAAAACTCTTCAACCAAGGATATCTTTCAAAAGCGGAATTAGAGCAATTGATTTATCCTGTCTAAAGAGACTTTTGCGCAGACGAATCTAGCAATAATTGTTCCAACAAGTTAAAAGTTGCAGTTATCCTTCGGAAAGAAGTTAGAGACTCGAGGAAAGAAAAAAATTATTTAAAATAACTTCTGAACGAATATAAATAGAAAGTAGAGGAGTTTGAGTATGAAATTTCATGAATTTGGTGATAAGAATTTACCACATATTATTTTTAATACATGGAGGAGGAAATTCATGGTGGAATTATCTTCGCCAAGCACGTATCCTTTCAGAAGAATACCATGTAATTTTACCAACTCTTGATGGACATGGTGAAGAAAATCAGGTAGATTATGTTTCTACTGAAAATTCCTCATTAGAAATTCTAGATTATATTAAAAAAAGAATTGTAACGGAAAGTTGTTTGCTATTGGAGGAGTTTCACTTGGTGGTCAAATTGTTATGGAAATACTATCACAAGATAGTGAAATAGTTGAGAAAGCAATAATAGATGGAAGTATCTGTATCCCTCAACCTAAGTTGGCTAGAATAAGTATTTTACTTGTATCTCTATTTGGTAAACTGATGTTCAGTAAATTTGCTTGTAGAATTCAGCTAAGCTTAATGGATAAAATGTATCCAAAAAAATAGCATATCCTGATGAACTAAAAAAAGATATTATATGGAGGATATGCCAAGGATATCTGTTAAAACGTTAATAAGAATATATAAAAACATATATGCAGCATTACAAGTTAAAAAAAGTACGATTTCTAAAAAGTAAGGCAAAGGTTCTTTATATTTATGGTGAAAAAGAATTGAACTGTGTTAAAGAATCGGCAAGATTATTTCAAAAGGTTCATCCAAATACTATTTTGTATGAAGCAAAGGATTATAATCATGGATATTTATCAACATACTTACCTCAGGAGTGGGTAGAGTTGGTTTATCCATTTTTTTAAAGAACAATAACTAAAAATCTACTTGTGGCATGAAATTAAAAAGGTATCGGTAGAATTTTAGTAACTTACAGTTTTTAAAAGAAATATAAAAGGTAAGTACTTTTTAAGATTAGTATTTAAGGAGGTTAGATAGTTGAAATATGTACTTTTATTACGTGGTATAAAATGTAGGTGGTAAGAATAAAGTATCAATGAGTGAACTAAAAGAACAATTGTTAAGCATAGGTTTTGAAAAATGTTAGTTCATATATTAACAGTGGAAATTTGTTCTTTAGTAGTTTAGAAAAATCATGAAATATGCAGCTCAAAAAAATAAGAGATTTGTTAGAAACTAATTATGATTTTTTTCAATACCTTTTTCTTTAATCACAAAAGAGGAATATTTAGAAGAAAAAAAGTGGGATTACCAGATTGGTGGAAAAGAAGATATGGCAAGAAAAAGATGTACTGTTCTTTTCATATAATTTTGATAAATCAAATATCCTTGACTTTATAGATAAATCTATATTTCATAATGAAGTAGTGTATGTAGGAAAAACATGCAGTATTTTTGGGGTAAATATGATGAGTCGGAATATTTAAAAAAACTACATATCATAAAAAAATTAATAAAGCAAGATTTCTATAAAAAAATAACAATTAGGAATTCAAATACATTTGAAAAAAATAGCTAAGATTTTAGAAGAAAAAAATAGAAGTATTTTAATTGAAAGAAGGTGAATGTTTGATGGAAGGAATGTTGAAGTTATATTCTCCTATTAATGAATTAAAACAAATTGGTGAGGACATTTGGATAGTTGATGGAAATGAAATACATATGAGTTTTAAACTCTTCAAAGTTCCCTTTTACAACAAGGATGACAATAGTTAAACTTGGTAACAACAAATTATGGATTCATTCACCAATAGCTTTTTAATAAGGAATTAAACGATAAAAATAAAAAGAACTAGGAGATATCGAGCATATAATTGCTCCTAATAAATATCATTATAGTTATGTATTAGATTGGTATAAACATTATCCAGATGCAAAAAGTTTGGTTAGCAAAAGGAGTAAGTACCAAACTTAAAAATTGATGAAAGAGAAAATTTTTGTATCACTAGATAATATTTCAAAAAACTCCTTGGTCAGAGGAAATATACTTTACTCCATTTAGAGGAAGTATAGCTATGGAAGAGATAGTCTTCTTTCATAAAAAAAGAGCTCAACCTTAATATTAACGGACTTAATAGAAAGTATAGAAGTAAATAAATTACCATTATTATATAAACTTGTATTTAAGTTTGGAGATAATAAGTATCCTAAGTTTCGAACATCAAGAGATTTACGATCATCTTTTATCTTTAAAAAAACAAGCTAAAGATAGCTATTCAAAGATTGAAAGCTGGAAACCCGATAAAATTGTTTTCTCTCATGGTAAGATAATTTTTAGAAAATGGTACGGAAAAAAATTTAAAAGAAGCATTTTATTGGTTGAGAAAAATAGTGTACTTTATGAGAAAAATAATAATATAAGATTTAGAGAATAAATGAAAGGGAGTGATTAAGTATGACAATAGTAATAAAAAAAGAGTACTGGCATCAACTTTGAAAAGAAATGGCGGAAAAAGAAGTCATTATCAAAAAAATAACAATTAATGATTTAACTCAAGCTTGTGATGTTAGTCGTCAAACATTTTATAATAATTTTAAAGACATCTATGATTTAGTAGAATGGATTTATCTTAAAGAGGTAGTGACTCCAATTGAAAGAGGGAAAAATCTATGATAAATGGCAAGATGCTCTAACATCAATTTTTCAATATATCTCAGAAAAATCATGTTTTTTTGTTTTAAATACCTATCGCTCTTTTGGAAAAAGGATTTTTTTAGAAAAAGTACTAAGACAGGAGATTGAACTATTTCTAAGTAATCAGGTATTCAAAAAAATCGAAGTAACAAAAAGAAGAAGCTAAACAAGTAGAGTTTTCTTATTCTTTTTATACATATGCTTTGGTTGGAGTGGGGTTAGATTGGATTGAAAAAGCAAATGCCAGAAAGTGTTGAAGAACTAGTTGAAAGAATTGAAAGAGTTATGCTGGGTGAGATAATTTCTCTTCTTTAAATAAAGTTTAAGCTCTTTTACAATTAATTGAATTTGTAAAAAATAGTTAGGCAAAAAGTAAAAAAATTGTAAATTGTATTATGGATATGGAAGGTGTATATTAATAGTGATATTAGTATACACTTTTTTAGGAGGAGTTTTTATGTATTATTCAAACGGAAATTATGAAGCATTTGCTAAACCAAAAAAACCAGCAGGAGTTGACAAAAAATCGGCTTATTTAGTAGGATCTGGACTAGCTTCTCTTGCTGCAGCAGCCTTTTTAGTTCGTGATGGACAAATGAAAGGGGAAAGAATCCATATTCTTGAAGAACTACCTATCGCAGGAGGTAGCTTAGATGGTATTATGAATCCAACTCGTGGATTTATTATTCGTGGTGGTCGTGAAATGGAAGATCACTTTGAATGTCTTTGGGATCTTTTCAGATCTATTCCTTCATTAGAGGTAGAGGATGCATCTGTTTTAGATGAGTTCTACTGGCTAAATAAAGAAGATCCTAACTTTTCAAAATGTCGTGTTATTGAAAACCGTGGACAACAAATTCCTAATGATGGACTTTTTGCATTATCTGATAAATCTAGTCAGGAATTAGTAAAACTATATTTGACTTCTGAATCACAACTTCAAGGTATGAAAATAACAGATTTCTTTAGTAGTGAATTCTTTTGAGTCTAATTTCTGGACTTATTGGGCAACAATGTTTGCTTTTGAAAAATGGCACTCAGTTGCTGAAATGCGTAGATATATGTTGAGATTTATTCATCATATTAAAGGACTTCCTGATTTATCAGCACTTAAATTTACTAAATATAATCAATATGAATCATTAGTTCTACCATTAGTTAAATATTTAGAAGACCATGGTGTAACTTTTTGAGTACAATACTGTGGTTAAAGATATTAAAGTTGAAAAACAAGGAAAAGATTTAGTAGCTAAACATTTAATCTTAGAAGTAAACGGGGAACCTGTTGTTAGAGAATTAACAGAAGATGACCTAGTATTTGTTACAAACGGTAGTATCACAGCATCTACAACATATGGAAATAATGATACTTCAGCTCCTGTCAGCAAAGAACTTGGTGGAGCTTGGCAACTTTGGAAAAACTTAGCTAAACAAGATGAACGTTTTGGACGTCCAGAAGTATTTTGTGAAAATCTTCCAGATCAAAGTTGGTTTGTTTCAGCTACAACGACTGTAACAGATAAAAGAATTGCAGAATATATAGAAAAAATTTGTAAACGTGATCCGTATGCAGGTAAAGTAGTAACTGGTGGTATAGTAACAGCACGTGACTCAAATTGGATGATGAGCTTTACACTTAACCGTCAACCACACTTTAAATCTCAATCAAAAGATGAATTAGTAGTTTGGATTTATGGATTATATTCAAATATTTCTGGTAACTATATTAAAAAACCAATAGAAGCTTGTACAGGTATTGAAATAGCAGAAGAATGGCTTTACCATATTGGGGTACCTGAACAATTTATTCATGAATTTGCAAGCAAAGGTTGTAGCACAGTTCCATGTTATATGCCTTATATAACAAGTTACTTTATGCCAAGACACGATGGTGATAGACCATTAGTTATACCAGAAGGATCTAAAAACTTAGCATTTATAGGTAACTTCTCTGAAACACCACGAGACACTGTCTTCACTACAGAATATTCAGTTCGTACAGCTATGGAAGCAGTATACACATTACTAGATGTTGATAGAGGTGTACCTGAAGTATTTAATTCTGCATATGATTTACGTGTAATGACTAAATCAACTAATCGCCTAATGGATGGTAAAAAACTTGAAGAAGTTAAACTACCTTTCTTTGCCAAAGCAATTAGTAAACGCGTATTGAAAAAAATCAAAGGAACATATATTGAAGAGATCCTAAAAGATGCAGGATTGATTTAGGTATAATTCCTCTAGGTTATAGTTATAAGAAATACATAATAGATAGAAAAAGACGATAGTTGAAACTGTCGTCTTTTTTTGGTGGAAAAGTTTACTAGCTTTGGATAGAAAAAAAGTAAAGGGTATGTGATATTATAAAAGATATAATAGCTAATAAAAAAAGATTTGACATATTAATATAAAAGTTAATTTTTTTAATGGGGTGAGTTTATATGGAAGACTATATTAAAAAGTCTTGAAAAAAAGAATTATCTTTTGTTTGAACATGGTTTTTAAAGAAGAGGAAAAAAAGAGCTCTAGTTGATTATAAAAAAATAATGATAAAAAAATTATATTAAGAGATTAGCATTTTTCTGCATTTAAGTCGGATGTATATCAAGTAAGAATGTATAGTGTATTTCTTTTTGGTTATTTGTCAGAAGATAGTGATATACTAACATATATGAAAGATGAGGTTTCTAAGGACAGCAATTGGAGAGTACAAGAAGTATTAGCAAAGGCTTTTGATGAATTTTGTAAAAAAATAGAGTATGAAAAAGGCGCTTCCGGTTATTGATGAGTGGTTGGGTAGTAATAATCCAAATACAAGAAGAGCAGTAGTAGAAGGTTTAAGAACTTGGACAAGTAGACCATATTTTAAAGAAAATCCAAATGAAGCTATTAGACGAATTGCTAACTTGAAAGATGACTCTAGTGAATATGTAAGGAAATCTGTAGGTAATGCTTTGAGGGATATAAGTAAAAAATTCCCAGATTTAATTAAAATTGAATTGGAAAAATTGGAATCTGGAAAGTAAAGAAATTAATCAGGTGTATAAGTTAGCTAGTAAATTTATAGGTAATAAAAAAATAGCTTGATATATAGTGATTTTTATTTATATTATGAATTTTATAATAGATAGAGCTTTAGAATAAAGATAAATAATTTAGAATTGGAGAGTGAATAAAATGAGTTTTCTATCAACGGTTTGGCCAATATTACTATTATTTGTAGTTTGTATATTGCTTATAATAGTTAAGATAGTAAGAATGATAAGAATATCGAGGGATAAAAACTAAGCGTTATAAAGGTGATTATATACTCTTAGGTTTGGTTATTGGTATGTCTATAGGTACTTTAATAGGAACTTTATATGATAGTAAATCAGGTATGGGTGCATCAATAGGAATGTCTCTAGGAACGATGGTTGGAATGACTATAGGAATGTTAATTCATAAGAAATAGGAAATATAAATACACACAAAAAAGCAGAGGAATTAATATATTTCTCTACTTTTTGTTTTTTTATTACTTAACTTGATAACATTTTTTTCTAGAAATCCATTTCTTGCTTTTTTTCTTCTGTATCATCACTTTCATCGAAACCATCATATGGTGCTTTTGGGTCATGAACTTTAGGTTTTCTTTTTAATGTATTACAAACTTCATCTATATGAGCAAAGGCAAAATTAAAGTCATCTGTCCAACCAGTATGCCCAGTAATAATTTTTAAGTTAAGATTTCTCTTTCTTAGTATTTCTTCTAATCTTTTAAGTGATTTACATTGTAACTTTCTATCTTCAGCGAGAGTATTTAAAAATGCATAGCCACCATCTGCACCAAACCAAATAGTATCCCCCGTAAATAAATATGTGTCATCAATTAAATAGACAAGATGTCCCCATGTATGTCCTGGAACGAGAAAGGCTTCTACCTTAATATTTTTTTAATATAGAATACTTCTCCATCATCAATTAAAGTTTTTTTCGTTTACTATATTTACTTGAGGTAGTTTATATAAACCCCAATAAACTTTACGTCGTTTTCTTCCTTCTAAATAATCATTTTCAACTTTTCCAATATATTTTTTTGATTCTTTAAATAAATTATCGCTATCTATTTCAATAGCACCAACATGATCGGTATCTTGGTGTGTAATTAGTATTTCATTTATACATTTTGGATTGATATCAAGCCATCTCATTTTTTTCTGCCAGTCTATCGTAGTTATATCCAGCATCAATCATAATTGTGTAACCATCTTTTTGTATAAAAAGTATATATTTGCGACATATTCCCTAATACAGCTTACTTTTTCATCTATATAACCTGTATTTAATGGTTTAAATATCTCTTTTCCCCTAAACATAAATGACATAAATTTTTGTTGATTTTTTTGAATCTTTTTTTGACATAATACGTCACCTTTAATTTCTTTCCCTACATTATTGTAGACTTTAAATCATCAACTATCTATAGAGATAATTGAACTCCCTTTTTTTAAAAATTTCCTAATTGTTTAAATGTATATTAAATATCTCTATTTACTTTTTATTATATCACGTTTATACTTCAATATAAATAACCCATTATATGATTTTTATGTGTTATAATAGATTTAAATGTTTTTGAGGAAAGAGAAAAGTTTTGGAAGGTAAAATGTTAGTTAATAAGTATTTATAGGAGAAAGTTTATGAGCAAAAAAACAACTTACTGTAGATGAGAAAAAAATTAGATTTAGATTTAATGATTATAGGAATTGTTACATTCTTAGTTTTTTTGGGATATTTGCATTATATGCAAAAACAAATTAACGGTTTTATTTCTAATGGAAATATTAATGTTGTTTTTAAGACTATTGTTAAATGCTGGGATACAATTTGGAGTTGCTGGACTAGGAATAGTTATTGTTATGTTTTTTTAGAAAAGAAAGTTTTTTTCTAGTTATGGATTAAAGATGGATAATATTGTTAAATCAATACTAGGAACTATTGTTAGTTTTCTACCAGTAATTATTTATATTTTTTTGCTTCAGGAAGTTTTTAAAGGTTATCATCCATTACATATTTCAATCACTAAAGATGTTATTGTTAGTGGATTTCCAATAAATATACTAGGTATGTGTTTAATTTTAATAGTTTGGGGATTTTTTTGAAGGTTTTAACTATGCTGTTATAGCAGATAAAAATCAATAAGCGCTATCCAACAAAAGAGTACTTGGTTAAACTATGGAGCGATTACTTGTGCATTTATTTGTCTGTTATTTCATCCCATAAAAAAACAGACTTTTGGGGAATTATAGAATTAATTACAACATTTATTGCTATATATGGAATGTTGATAGTTAAAAACTAAAAACTAATAATGCTTGGGGATGTGTCTTTGCATTTATATTTATTTGGAATGCATTGTAATCACTAGATAAAAAAAGAGTAGGAGAGTATAATGTATTTATTAAAAAAAGAAACCTATATTAAACTGTTTTATAATTTTTTTACTATTTGCTTAATTGCGAGAATAATAGAATACTTCGTAATTAGAACAGATGAATCAATTTTATCTGAAAATTTTTCTACATAAGGTATTTGGAATAATTTTATTATGGACAATACTTTATTATGCCAAGTTAAAATGGAGAGATATTGGTTTTAGTACTAAAGATGTATTTTTCTGGTATTACAAAAAGGTCTGTTATTTGGGTTTATATGCTGTGTTTTTTTGCATATGCAATAGAAGGTCTTATCTTATACAATATGAACCATAGTTTTAAATTATCGTTTTATGCAACTGGATTTTTCTTTAAATAATGACATGAATCAGCAAACAGGTATAGTTTTTTTATTTTTCTATGTATTATTTTTTTAATATAATCAATGTTTGGATGGAAGAAGGAATTTTTCGTGGTCTATTTACAAAAGATATTAGAAGATATTTCTTACAATACGTCATTATTTTTTTAATAGCATTTCTATTTGGAATTTGGCATTTAGTTATGCCTTTTAGAGATTATTTAGAAGGAAAAATCATCAATATCAAACCTTTTAGTAATGGGAATTGGATATGTGGTTTTTAGCCGGTATGATGAGTATAAAGTGGTCTTTATTGTATAGAATGATAGGATCATTATGGATGGGATTAGGAGATCATCTATTTAATAATGTTATTTCAAATTTACTTCATGTTGTTTCTAATAATGAGGTTGATAATATGCAGATAGTTAGAATACTAATATGGCAAATCTTATCATTTGTTATTGTCTTAGTTATTTATAAAAAAATGGGAAAGAGAGAAATTAATTAGTAATTAAACTATATGTTAGTGAATTATAATATAAAGTTAGGAGGTAAGGATGAATTCATATAGAAGTAACGCGCTAAAGTTATATTTACTAGGTACTATAGGTCAAATAACACTCGTGTGTCTTGTGGTTTTCTTTTTACGTCAAAGTGGAACTACCGTAGACTACACAACAACTATTGGTATTATAGCGTTTATAGCTGGAGGGATATCATCAGCTCAATGGGGAACTATCGTAGCTATAAAATATAAGAAGACAGACTTTAAAAAAGTCATATCAGATTTCTTTAGAGTGAAGCAAAGTTATAAAAATTATCTTTTAGCAATATTCTTCCTTTCTCTAAATTTTTTTTATATGTTCTATTTGGAGGGAATGTAACCATAAAACTTTGGTATATTCCAATAATAATGTTTGTTAAACATATAGCCTTTGGAGGTTTAGAAGAAATAGGCTGGAGATATTTATTTCAACCATTATTACAAGAACGACTAAGTTATTTTACTTCTACAGTATTAACATTTATAGCTTGGGGAACTTGGCATTTTCTATTCTTTTATATAGACGGTTCCTTATCAAAGGTAAGCGTAATTCCATTTTTAGTAGGATTATTAACTAATAGTTTTTTATTATCGGCACTTTATAATAAAACAAATAGCCTTTGGATATGTGCAATGACCCATTCCCTAATTAATGTTTGTTCACAGATATTTGAAGGTGGGAATACATATGTATCATATCTTTGTAAAGTAGTAGTTATTGTATTAGCGATAATACTGTCAAATAAAGCTATAGAAAGAAATAATAGAATAAAATAATATATTCCACGAATCAAGATAGTTTGGTTCGTGGAATTATTTTGAATCTAATATACTCTTTATCGTAATTCTATTTCCTTATTGTTCATATAAAGTAAATAGTTTATAATATTATTATTAGAATTTAATAATTTACAGTAATTATTTGTATTTGAATAACTTAAAAATTAAGGAGAATAGTGTGGTTAATTTATATTATGCATTAATAGCAATTAGCGTATTGTTATTATTATTTTGTATAAGAACGATTGTGAAAATTATAATAAATAAAGCGATTTGTGAATTACCTAGTAGTGAGGAAGAAACTACTTTTACAATAAGCGAATACGGAAAATATTCTATATGGTTAAAGGTAAATTACTCTATTAGGTTAATAAGTACGATTTTTTTGGTAAAAACAAAAAAACTAGAGATTTAGGAATAAGTGTAATGAATCGATATACTGGAGAAAAAAATTACTTCTAAATGAAAGTAATCTTCAAACAACGGTATCAGGCCTAAGAAGTCACAGAGAAGAGCGATATTCATTTGAGGCTCCGGCAGGAGAGTATATTATCTCTTATGGATGTGATGAAAGAGTCCGAGAACCACTTGATATATCTATTCAAGTACGTAAATATAACTCACCGTTTAAAAATGGTTTTTAGCGATATTTGGGATTATACTTTAGTTTACTCATAATAATCATTATGTTTATTATGCTGCTTAGATACTTTTGGTTAAAAAAATTAAAGGCCTATAATATATGAGTTTAAATAAGTATATAGAAAAATATTGAGTGTATATTTATCTTAATATCTTAAGGAGATGAAGGTAGTAATGAATCAAAAAAACAAAAAAACTTTTTTTATAGGTGGATTAGGTAGTAACTTTTATCACGCTAAAGATTTTCATTGAAGAGCTTGATGAAAAAGTAGCATTTTCTAAATCTGTATATAGAAAAATTTTTAAAAATAAACAAGCTTTTAATAAGTTGGTTTGAAAAATGAAATAAAAAGATTTAGAAGAGGTTTATTTAATTGGACATTCATTAGGTGGCGATTTAGCACGTTATCTAACGTCACAGTTTTCACAAGTAACTAAACTTGTTTTATTAGATGGAGGTTATTTAAATCTAGACGAAATTATGCCTTTAGAAGATGAGTTAGCAGATACAAAAGGTTATTTTTAGACAACAAGTTTTTTTCTAACATAGAAGAAGTCATAGCTAGCGAAAAAAATCTCAGTCTAGTTATTGGTCAAAAAATCTAGAAGAAGCGGTAAGAAATTCATATCGATATAATAGTAAAACAAAAGAATTTGAGTTGAATTTAGATTTGCAGAAGATACTTAATTTACTCAGATTAAGACGAAGTATAAAACCTTTTGAGACAAATCCAGAATCAAAAAATGTATTATTTATCACACCAGTTTATAAAGAAGAACCTGAGTGGAGAAAAAGAAGCACTTAGTCAACTACCATCAAATTTTTAAAGTTACAATGTTAGAAAACTGTGGGCATGAACTTTATACGCAGAAACCTAGAGAAATAGCTAAAATTATTAATGATTGGATTAATAAAAAGTAAGATAGAAAATAACGTTAATATCAATAGTAATAAATTTAGGTAGTAAATCACTAAGGTGATAGAGTCTTTCAAATTAATTAAAAAGGCTTTTTTTATTGATATTAATAATAAGTAAAAGAAAAATTATTTTTTTAAGGAAATTGAAGCAATAATAAATATCTTTTATAGTTCAATAATTTGACTTTAAAATCTTATATTATATATGCTATGTATTAGCAATTTATGGACACAAATATAAATAATAAAAAATTTTAGGGGGAAAAAATGTTTTTAGCTATTAATGAAATAAAAGATGCTAAGCTCAGGTATAGTCTTATTGTAGGCTTACTTACACTAGTTTCTTATTTGATGTTTTTCTTATCTGGATTGGCTTTTGGATTGATTGATCAGAATAGATCTTCTATTGATCATTGGAAGGCAGATACAGTATTACTTTCTTCAGAGGCTAATAGAACTTTAGCTTTATCAAATCTTAAATTATCGGATAAATCATCGTTATCTGCGGATAATGTTGAGCCATTTAGTCAAATGGTTACAGTTGCTAAGACTGAAAAGAATTCAAATGATGATGTTAAACAAAAAATTAGTATTTTTGGAGTGAATAGTGGGAGTTTCTTGATTCCACCGATAATAGAAGGAAGAAGTTTTGAAGCAGAAAATGAAGTAGTGATTGAAAAGAGTTTATCTGAAAAAGAAGGCTTTGCTATTGGAGATACTATTAAAACAGCTAATTCTGATACTGAATTAAAAATAGTAGGTTATACAGAAAAAAATCTAGATTTAATGCAGTTCCAGTTATATATATAAATATTAATGATTTTCAAACTTTAAAAATACGGAGCTAATAAAGCTACTGATAATCCTATGATTAATGCCTTTGTAGTAAAAAGATGAATTAAAAAGATTATGATAGTTCAGTATTCCAAAAAAAGTAAGTGTAGATGACTTTATTAATGAACTACCAGGGTATAGTGCTCAGAAATTAACTTTTGGATTTATGATAGGATTCTTAATAGTTATTTCAGCTATAATTATAGGAATCTTTTATGTATGTACTTACTATTCAGAAGACACCTATTTTTTTGGAATTATGAAAGCTCAAGGTATTTCAAATAAAACTATAGGGTCAGCTGTCTTATCTCAAACATTTATACTTTCACTTGTTGGAAGTATTTTTGGGCTGTTAGGTACATGGTTAACTTCACTAATTTTACCACCAGCAGTACCATTTTTAGGAAATGGACTATATTACAGTATTATTTTCGTTAGTTTAATTGTTTTTTCTTTAGTAGGAACTCTATTCTCAGTTTTAGCTATTAGAAAAATTGACCCATTAAAAGCAATAGGATAGGTGTTATATGAATGTATTAGAATTTAAAAATGTTACTAAGTCATACCAAGATGGAAATAATGAAATAGAAGCATTAAAAGAAACAAATTTTAAAATAGAAGAGGGGCAATTTATTGCGATAATTGGTCCATCAGGTTCTGGAAAATCAACTTTCTTAACCTTGGCTGGAGGATTGCAAACTCCGTCTAAAGGACAAATAATTATTAATGGAAAAGATTATACAAACTTATCAGAAAAAGAACGAGCTAAGTTACGATTTAATGATATTGGTTTTGTTCTACAAGCATCTAATTTAGTACCGTTCTTAACTGCCAAACAACAGTTAGAATTAGTTGATAGAATAAATAAGAAAAAAATAAACAAACAATTCAAGATAAACATTCGTTGTTTAAAGAACTAGGAATTGAACATTTAGAAAATAAATTACCAAAAGATTTATCTGGTGGAGAAAGACAACGCCTAGCTATAGCCAGAGCTCTTTACAATGATCCAGCAATTATCTTAGCTGATGAACCTACAGCAAGTCTTGATTCAGATAGAGCGTTTGAAGTAGTGGAATTACTGTCTAAGGAATGTAGAGAAAAGAATAAATCTATTATTATGGTAACTCATGATAATAGAATGATTGAAAAAATGTGATCATGTTTATCGAATGAAAGATGGTATTTTTAACAAAAGAAAGATAAAAATATAAAAATGTCTAAGTAAAAATAACTTAGGCATTTTTTTAATTGCTTATAAGTATTAGTTAGAATATAATTAAACTAATAATAAAAATCATTATAAGTATTAGGAGATGAATATTATGCTTTTTACTAGGTGTAGAGAAAGAAAATGGATGGTTATTTGCAGAATATAGATTAACTTATAGAGTAGGTTGGGAACATATTTGCAAAGGTGTTAAATTAGCTTACGATTATTATGATAATGTAGAAGTTCTTGTTGATGATAAAATAGTAAATATAAACTCTAAAAGAACAAGTTATGGAATTAGAAGAAGCTGGAAAGATGACGATACGTGGTATTTCTAAAAATAATAGGTGTGCCATTGATGATAACTTTCTATAATCAACTCCAAGTAGTTAGATGCTCAGTAGGTTGTGTTACAGAGGAATTTCAAGTAGCTGATTATGAAAAAAATTTAATAAGTCATTGGCTCAATATATGGATAGTCTAGAGATAGCTATGTTTAGATAAGAAAGACTTTTATTTTTGAAAGTCTTTTTTTATTATATATTCTTTAGATAAATAATTGTATATTGAATATAAATATGATAACATTGTTGTATGCTAGAGTAGTATAAAGTACTCTCATTATCCCTAATTATGGGATTATATATTATAATTTATAGCTTAAATAATATTGAAAGGAAGAAAAATGAAAAATTTAAAAATTTGATGGAACGCAGTTAAAAATATATAGCTATAATTGCTATGACGATAGACCATTTAGCATGGTTATTATATCCAGGGTTAGTAAAAAGAACCGATACCAGTACTTATGCATATAGTAGGGCGCTTGACAGCACCAATTATGTGGTATTTTATCGCAGAAGGATGTTATTATACTAAAGATATTAAAAAATATTTCTTGAGACTTATGAGTTTTGCTGTTGTCAGCCACTTTGCATTTTGTTTTGGTTTAGGTATACCGTTTAATATTATGACAGGAAGTATATTTAATAAAACAAGTGTCTTATTCCCATTAGCGATGGCAGTATTATTAATTGCTATCTTTAGAAGTGAAAAGATAAGCAATACATTAAAAATTTTAGCAATTGTTGTTTTCTGTTTATTAACATTTGTAGCCGATTGGTCTTCAATCGCTCTTATGATGCCATTCTTTTTATATAATCATAGAGGTAATAAAAAACAACAAATGCTTGACTATGCTATCTGGATAAGTGTTTATGCAGCTGTTTATATTATCTTTATAGATGTATTCTATGGAGTATTACAGTTTGCAACTTTATTCTCATTACCACTATTAATGAGATATGATGGTACTAGAGGTAAGCATATTGGTTCTAAATGGTTCTTCTACTATTATTATCCAATACATTTGGCAATTATAGGTATTTTTAGAATCATCTTATATGGAAATATTCCATTGGTATTTTTAAAATTTATAATATTTGAGAAAGAAGTACTTTTTAGAAGGTGCTTCTTTTTTTATAATTTTTAGATTATAAAGATATATGTTATAATTGCATTAATAATATAATATAATAGTTGATTTTTGGAGGTAACTCTATGAAGAAAAAAATTTTTTTAAAGATATCAGCAGCAATTCTGTTATCGATTAGTTTAGTTGGATGTGGTGCTAAACAGTCAACAGAAAAATAAACAGACAGAACAAAAAAAGCTGAGACTGTAGAAGGACCTGGAAAAAGATTTTGACTGGGATGCTAAAGTTGCACCAGTTGGGAAAAAAACGTACTTATACTGATGAAAAACTCTGGAAAAAAAGTTTTACTGCAGATCTTACTAAATTAGAAACAGCACAGAGTAAATTAGAAGAAAAAGCGTAAATCTATTACAGATAAAAAAAGTTCAAGAAGCACTTAAAGTAGTTGATGCATTTTATATAAATCAACAAAAATATTGATGTTGTTGTCAAAGCTGCAGGTTTTAATAATCAAAAAAAGAAATGTATAAAAAAACTTTGGGAAGATTATAGCAAGCAATTAGGAGTACCTGATAATGAAACTAATTTTAAATTTCAGGATGTTAATTATAACATGAAGGAATATGCTGCTATGTATTTTAAAATTAATAGTAATGCTTATGGGAAAGCGGGAGCATATGATTTAGAAGACTATAAAGTTGAAGGTAATACTGTCTATTTATCTATAAAAGCACCAGCAGTTGATACATATCAATATGTTGTACAAGCTTCTAATAAATCAAACTACAGCTCATATTTTGCCTCACTAGTTGGGATAACTAGTACAAGTGATAATAAGTTTGAGAGCATGTATGCAAAAACTATTTTCTATTTAGGTGCTGTCGATTTTAGAGGTGATGGCTATGTGGATTTACAAGGTATGGATTATCTTGCAAGAACTAAACAATATCTTGCTATTCAAGTAGACGATTCTGGTAAAGTCACAATAGATAATGATAATTTATCGAATTTATTACGTATTAATATGTCTGCATCAAATAAAAAAAATGCTGCAAAATTTGGAGCTGTTGATAAATAATAGAGAAACACTGTGTTAAGATATTTCTTAATACAGTGTTTTATAGATAAAAAGATGTAGTAAAAGTTTGAAAAAAATATAATACAATACTAATAAGTTAAAAAAATGTTTAAGAAAGGTGAATATGGATATAAAAAAGAAAAGTTCTTTGTCAAAAGCAATGGGCAAAAAAATAAATATTTAGTTTTTAAGCTATTCAAGTAAAAATATATTTAGAAATTAGAACATACTTAAAAACAAGAAGAGGTATCTTTAGAAAAAGTAAATAAGCTTTATAAAACAAGCTATTAATTTACCAGAGGATAAAGGTCAAGTTACTAACGCCTTACATCATGTCTGGGGATATTTTAAAAAAAGTTTGCTACAAAAAGAAGAAAAAAAGATAATTTTTTTGAAATGATTGAAGATTATCATATAAATAAAAATTACAAAAAGAAGATTTGATAGAAGAAGTGAAAAAAACTATTGGAAAAAAATATCCAAATAAGTATTTAGAGGAGTCTACTTTTTATCAATGGAGGAAAAAGATGAGACTTTGGCATGAAGAACTAATATCAAAACTACCTAGACAACAGCTTTTTAGGACAACATAGAGAATGTTGTGCCTTAGGTGGAAATGGATGGGGAAAAGAGGCATGCAACTGTTAATTATGTATTTGAGTATGAACCATATTTATTGTTTAAATACCATGAATTAATTATGCAAGAAATGGAAAAATAGAGGATATAATGTCAGTAAAGAATGGTTTGATAAAAAACTATCGAGGAAAAAAATTTGTAGCCCCCATAAAAAAATTTAAAAGAAGTAAATATAAAAATCACCTATATATAGAGAACATAATAAGGAATATTATAAAGATTGCATTGAAAAATTTAGCTCAAAAAGATATTTTTTTCTTTAGGATGACAAAAGGGATAGAAATAATTTTTTTATAAAGAATTATTTCTATTTTTATAAGGTTAAAAAAATATTGACAGAAACTAGAAATAAGAGTAGTATAAAGATAGTTAAAAAAAGTACTTGCTTGCGCAAGCAATAAAGGTGGTGCGATATGAACAAAGATGAATTAGTTAGTAAATGGCTATCTTTTCATAGTGCAATGAAATATATTAGTAATGAGTTGGAGGAAGCTTTAAGTAAAGGAGAGCATCCTATTACTTTAAATGAATATTATAGTTTGCATTATTTAAATGAAACGGAAGGAAATATTCTTAGAATGACAGATTTAAGTGAGAAGATTTCACTTAGTTTGAGTGCTACATCTAGAATGTTAGCAAAATTTGAGAATACTTGTGGAGTTATTGAGAGATTTTCTTCAGCTGAAGATAAAAAGGGGAGTATGTATAAGATTAACTCCGTCCGGGAAGGAATACTTAGAACGTGCTACTAATACTGTGGCTGAAATTTTAGAAAAAAACTGTGATAAAATTTAAAATCAAAGTTAATAGTTTTGATTTTTATTTTGAGAATTTGCTTATTTATACACGCAAACAATTTATAAAAAAATAATAGAGGTAGGTTGAATAATATGAAATTATCAGTATTGAATTTAGCACCACTTAGAAGTGGAGAGAACTTTAAAGATGCAATTGATGCGATGGTAAGACTAGCGCAAAAAACTGAACAATTAGGATACGAAAGATATTGGGTAGCTGAACACCACAATACAAAAAGTGTAGCTAGTAGTGCAACACAATTATTAATACAACATACTTTAGCTAATACAAAAAATATAAGAGTTGGGTCAGGTGGTGTTATGCTTCCAAACCATAGTCCATATATAGTTGCTGAACAATATGGTACTTTAGAAACATTATATCCAGGTCGAGTAGATTTAGGATTAGGTCGTGCACCTGGTACAGATTATAATACTGCTAGAGCTATAAGAAGAAATACAAATAGAGAGCTAGATTTCAAAAAGAAATACTTGAACTTTCTGGCTACTTTAAAGATACTAGACC
>BNJV01002341.1_pt1 | contig 47462 bp, 71 predicted proteins | sample 8540591 | NCBI WGS metagenome assembly BNJV01 (sample SAMD00202457, study PRJDB9452) | human saliva metagenome | host: Homo sapiens | reverse complement strand
GCACAGTTGATTAAATAAGGGCTTACAGGTAATTCTGTAAGCCCTTATTTTTTTGTTTGACATCATAAAGTCTTGCGTGGTTTGACATCATTTTGACATCAGAATATTTTTAGAAATACGTTCTACGATGTCATCTTCCATTTTAGGTGTCACATGTGAGTAGGTATCCATTGTTTCTTGAAATGAAGCATGCCCTAGACGTTCCTGTATGGCTTTCATATTGGCTCCATTTTCAATGAGAAGGGTGGCGTGGGTATGTCTAGTACCATGCATAGTAAAAGATGGCTTACCGATTAAATTGGCGTATTTTTTACACAGCTTGCTGACTTCATCAGGACAACGAGGTCCGCCTTTTATACCAGGGAATACAAGGTTGTTATTAATCCAGTTCATGGTTTTAATTCTACGCTTGTCTATGACTGTTTTATGCTTCATAAGCCCCTGGAGTGTTTCCGTATCAATGGCAATTATCCGTTTTGAGGATGTGGTCTTGGTTGTATTGGATATAACTGCAGTAGATCCGATTTTGAGTGCTGTTTGTGAAATGGATATAGTTGATTTCTTAAAATCGATATCCGACCATCGTAAGCCTAATAATTCAGACCGCCGCATACCTGTTGCAAATGCTAATTTAAATAGCGCATGATGTTCTGTATTTGATATATTGGATAAGAAGTCTTTTACTTCATCTGCAGATAACGTTACCATATGTCGAACTTTAACCTGCTTTGGCCGGTCTATGTTTTTCATGTAGTTTTTAGGGATGATATCATCTTTTACCGCCTCGCTCTAATATGGAGCCTAGAATTGTCATGGTGTATGAGATAGTCCTTGATGACAATCCATCCATTGATTCAAAGACATAACGTAATGTATTAGGTTTAATTTCAGCTAACTTCACGCCGCCGATTTTATCTCTTATGTAACGATTGATAATACCAGTATAACTTTGATAGGTGGCAGAGGTTATGGTCTTTTCTTTTAGTTGTAACCATATATTAATCCAGGTGTTTAATGAAATAGTATCATCGAAATTAGCACATGCTTGATTTGTATTTACGTATTTCTCCATAGCTTCTATGGCTGCTTTCCTAGTAGTGCCATAAAAGAATTTACGCTTGCCGTTGATGGTTTTCGATACCTGATATCGTCCATCGGCTCTCTTTTTTGCCATAAAAATAACCTCCTAGGCCTAAATTTGGGTATATTAAATAAGCCTTAGAGGTTTTATGGTATAATAATAGTGTTCTTTGGTATATGCCTCTAAGGTGTGTATCATGGCCCCTATTCTGTTGGTAGCAGAGTAGGGGCTATTTTTTATTAGTTTTGTGTTTTAGGCGTGTACTTACCAGTGCGCTGTGCATTTCCTAGGGCACCCATAGCTTCTAGATACCCATAAGTATTTGGTTGTAATTCAACGCGTTTAGGTTTCTCCCCTTATGTGTAGTTACACATTAAAAATGATGATAAAAAGTCGATATTTTCTAATTCCGAATCATCTATATGTGACCTACGAACCATTTGCTCAACTAGATTAACGTGTTCATCTAAGTAAAAGTCATCACGAATAATATGCATTAATTCATGTTTAATTTCCTCTCTCATGCGATCATGAGGGAGGTTTTTGTTTATGTAGATGTTATGAGTATCTACATCTTCACATTCCTCTGACACAGCATTGGCATGTGGTAAGTCGCAGTAAATCAAATTTACAACCAACGATAACACTCTCCCTTGTGTGTATTACTTGTGTTTAGATTTTAAGAACTCTATGTATTTGACTGTTTCTTCCATCTCCTCTTTAGACATATCTTTTGCAGCAGAAAAAAGCATGCGTGCACCTGGACGTGTGCGTAAGTATTCCGCGAATTCAGCGGCTTCTGCATTTGTATAATATCCACCCTCTACATGCTTTTCTACTAATTCAGATTTATTTACACCAAAAATAATTGGCCATCATCTCAATTTTATCTATCCTTGATAAGTATTTCCTTTTACCCAATCGGTAAAGGTAGTGTATTTAAAGCCTAAGTCAGAACATATTTTGTTTCTATCGATTCCTCGACTATCCATTAAGCGTTGGATGTTTTCAGCCATAATAGCCTTGTTACCTAAATCACTCATAAAAAAACCTCTTATATTGCAATATATCAATTAATACACCTATATATTACGATAAATTCGTAATAAAAATCAATATTTTACGGAAATTTTACGATAATTCATGTTTATTTTATGGACATTACGGATAAAACCGTAGTAAAATGATGATAGTAAACAAGGGATTGTTAAAAAAGGAAGGAGGGATTCTATGAAGTACACACTCAAAATGTTACGAGCGTCAAAAAATTGGTCTCAAGTAACAGCACAGCAACAAATCGGAGTATCTGTAGATACATGGGGGAATTGGGAGCGTAAACGTTCATTCCCTGATGTTCTGCACATTCAAAGGATACAGGAAGTGTTTAATGTAGCTTATGATGATATTATTTTTTTGTAATGAGTTACGGTTAAACCGTTATTTAAGACAGAGTTAATAGGTGGTGAAAATATGGAGTTTGTCATCGGATATATTATAGGGCTCGTGCTGACAGGAATTTTGATTATTGTAGTTGCTGGACGTGAGTCTTAAGCCGTTGAGCTTATATCAGAAATTATGTGAAAGAAGATAAAGCCACCAACAACGTTAGTGGCAGTAGAGAGGAGGAGCTATGAATATAGAGAAAGAGTATATCCCAAAAGAACACAAAGAACTAGTAGTAGCAGCTAGACCATTAGTGGATTGGATAAGAAAAAACGGCACACCTCATACGACGATATTGGTGACAGACACTTTTGTGAATGTGTGCAATACCAAAATTGGCGTGCCGATAGATGATTAGTCATCTAATTTTACGTTGTGGTTTATGGACTAAATACTGATGCACGAATCTCCCTTTTGAAGATGCATTCAAAAAAGATTGAAATAAACCTTCACTACAGCCGAAGTATTGGTATACGGAACCATTTTTGAACCGCACTTGAATGATGCCATCTTCATACCCAATAGCGGAAACATTTGAAGATGATACAGTTATCATTTCCACAATAATCACCTCCTTTCAAGGTGATTATATCAAAAGTATTTATTGTGTCGAAAGGAGATTATCATGACAGAAAATACAATACTGAATACTGATATGTTTACAAAAATAGTTATTAAAAACGAAGATGACGATACAGTAGTCGCCGTTATTACTGCTGATGATGTTGAACCGGCGCCGCATTATATTGCTGTATTAACTCCTAAGTATAAGTAGCCTTTTAGTGAATGAAATGTTGATAAGGAGGGCTCAATGGATAGAAGCAAGCTATGTATCACTGTTGATGAAGCTGCAGAGATGGCTAGCGTAGCACCTGCAGTGATTCGACAATGGGCGGAAGACTTTGATTTTCCGTCCATGAAAATCGGACAGCGTGGCGGTAAACGCTTAATTCATTTAGATTCGTTTAATACCTGGTTAGCGAAACGATGCCAGGCAAGAATAGGAGAGTGAAAGATGAATAAATTTATCATGATAGCGTCCCTTATAATGTTCGGGTTGCTAGAGGGTTCGGATGTACAAGGCTACATCATACCTGATCTAGTAATGGCCGTAGGGATATTATGGGCGAGCGCCATGTTGCTATATGTAGTTAAACATGGAGGTGAATAATGGAAACATTAATACAAGCATTATTTTTGGCTGTATTCATGCTGGTTAGTTGCATGGTATTTGTTTCTCTGTTTGCATTGATGACATTTTGGTTCTAGGAGGTGATATATGAAGCGTGTTAATTGTTTAAAATGTGGCGTACGGATTATCCCATATACCTATAGCTATATATTCGATGAAGTAAATCGAAAAGCTATTAGGGTGTGTAAGAGATGCCATGACGAACACATTAAAAAAATAAATGTAAAAAAAGCCCGTACTCACGGCAATGAGATACGAGCTCTAGTTAAATAACCAAGTTAATTGTAACACATTAAGTCGTTACTAAAAAGGAGGTATTATGCCTGAACTTGTAGCAAAGAAAAAATCAAAAACCAGCTATAAATACATTTGATTTTAGCTTCTTTGAAAAACATAACGGTAAACATGATAGAACTATGAAAGTTGCTATTGTTACATGTAAGAGCTATATCAAATTATCAATGTTGGCCTATAGGAAAATTAAAGGCCCAGAGTATTTCAAGGTGGGTATTGATATTAATAACAGAGTAATATGTGTATCTCCCGCAGTGGAGAACGAACCATTTGCGATTAAACCGACGGCGAGTCAGATTGAACGCAGATGCATTTTTATTACTCAAAAGCGAGCTGTCATTGATAAGTTGATAAAACTAGGGATGCCAAAAGTTGTAGAAGGTCAACTAGTTGATGGAGAACTAATATTTCAATTCTAAAGGAGATTAAATCATGGAAAAATCAAAACATCTTAACTATTAAATTCAACACATTGGACGATCTAGCTGTGCAAGTGGCAGATTGGAACGACCGATTAAATCATCAATGCCAAGGCCAATGTATGTCAGAAAAGCCAATTGTTAAAGTAACGTCAGGCACCAGTCTTGAACTAGCAGAAAGTAAACTCGAGGATACATTCAAGAAAGCAATTCAAAAGAGTAGTAAAAAGATTGCAGAAGGTATAAATCAACTTGAAGCTGAAGGTTGTAAGGTAGAAATCTTAGAAAATGAAGTGCTAGTGCTCGCAGATGATGTTCCTGTAACAGATTTCGAAGGTAAGCCAACAAAAACTAAAAAAAGAAGAAAAAGGTTGAGCCGGTAACAGAATCGGTTGTAGAACCCGCTCCCCGCAGAAACACCAACTGAGGAACCAGCTACTATTGAAACGCCGGAACAGGATGCAGTATTAGATGTGACTGATGAACCGGTAGATAAAAAAAGCATTCTATAAAGAATTCCGTGAATGGATGGGTGAGGACGGCGTAAAAGCAAAAAAAGCACTTGCAATTTTTTTGGCAAGCACGGTGTTACTCGTCCATCCAGTGACTCATTAACAGATGATCTTATCACTGATTTGAAATCTATTATGGCAGGGGAGGAATAATATGTCTAAGCAACAATTTAAAGCACAAGCTGATATCTGTAAAAAGGCATTGGATACATTACATAAAGCAATTGAACTTGACCCTGTTAATGTCGAGGAATACGAAGCTGGTATCGCGTATACCGAGGGTGTCATGAAAGCATCCAATGCTATTGTAAAGGCTTGTGAAATCGTAGAACCTACTAAAAAGCAAAAGGAAGAGCCTAAAGCGGAGGAAGCTGAAACTAAAAGCAAGAAAGCAAAGACTACGGCTAAAAAGTCTAAGCCTAAAGAAGAACCAAAGCCAGTGATAGAAGTAGAGCCTGCACCTGTTGAAGAGAAGGAAGCAGAAGACCTATTCGCTATGTTTGGTGATTAAAGGGGGTATTCACTGTGGAGATTATATCCAGTACCTATATTCACAAAATGTTCGATAGCGTAATCCTAGAGGCTCCTTACGGTGCGGAGTATACAACTATACACCATATCGATTGTGGATTTACGTTTGGAGGCAGCTGGCAACGTAGATATTCATATCAAAATGGATATGTTACCGGTTCAAAATACTATACCTGTCCAAATTGTCGAGCTTCTTCTAATCCTTATGATCATAAAATTTACTTCTCTATAAATGATGAGAGCGTATATCCTGTATCGGCTTATGTCGAAGTTATCAATTATAAGCACTTCCTAGATTTGAAGATTCGATATCAAGCTATCCAGCTTTTCTTTGATGGCAAAAAAAATGACTTAGGGATGTGTACAGAAACATTACGATTTGACTTCAAAAAGCGTAAGGCAACATTTATTGATAGATTTAGAATCCATCATGAATTGACTGTTGATTATATCCGTGAAAACGAGATTATGCCGGTACTGAAATTCTTTGGCGATTCATACGCCATGACAGATTTTAACCGGAAGTATTTAAACAAAACATTTAAGGCGTTACGGCTAATGTTTGAAAAAAACGATTGAAGGAAACTTACGGATATGGAACAAAGGATGTATATGTAGCACCTGGCGCTACAGAAGAAAATGGTTACCATTTTACGATGCTGCTCAATATGATTCTGAAGCTATCGGCACCTGATATGCCTAGCATTGTTAGCTTAATGAAACAATATGTGTATTGGACCAATGCTTACTGCTTATATCGATATACAAATATCCCTTTTGAAGATGATGTACTAGTAGCTACAAGAAAAGGTGTGAACTTTCAAGCAGCGCGCTTAGACAGTCATATAAGTCCCCTAACAGTAGAGCCTTGCGGAAGCGTATGGTTGATGATCCATTAAGCGTATACATGTCTGATGTCCTTAATCTTTTTAACGATGAGAATTGTAGACGCACTATACTCACATTACGGCGTAGTAGGCATGAAGGTACGGACCCATATTTTGGTAAGGCCCACAATGCCAATGATGTACGTAAGGCGATGAGATTAAAAAGTCCACATGCAATGTTTATGTGGCAACAATTAATTAACCGGTGCGGTGAACCTACCATATTACGTTGGCTATTAGGTGAAGATATTCGTGATGTCGAGGACTGCGTAGATATGTATGCAAAACTCGAGCCCAAATACCAAGAGGCATTATGGAAGAAACGATTCAAGTTGAAGAACTTCCATGACGAAGTAATCAACATATTCAACAAGCAGGAATATGGAGATGTAATATTGCCTGCTCAACCTCAATTACAAGCTGATATGAATGGGATGCACTTTATGGTGCCAAACTGCAGCTGATTTAATGACATATGGAAAGCGATTGAAGAACTGTGTAGGTTCATATCGTGACCGTGTTATTCAAGGGCAAGCAGCAATTGTGGTTGTCACGGATGATGACATGAATCCTATTGCATGCTTAGAACTAGCCACTGGTAATAAGGTTAAAAAGGGTCAACCTAAATTTAATCATTTAGTACAAGCGAAGTTATTCGCGAATGCACAACTAAAAAAAGACAATAAAATTCACTCTACAGTGATGAAATGGGCCAATCGTTTGAAGATTGAACCTCATACCATTGATGTGGACGCTAATGTTGTATAGGAGATCACTATGAAACTCACAAAATTAGAATTACTAAATTTTAAAGGCTTGAAAGCCTTTACTATAAATTTCAACGGCGATGTTATTATCCGCGGAGATAATGCTACCGGTAAGACGACTGTATTTGACTCTGTATGTTGGTTACTATTCGGCAAGGATAGCCTGGATAGAGCCGACTTTGAAATCAAAACATTGGATGGAGGAGAACCCATTCATAAAGTCAATCACGAAGTAACAGGAACCTTTACTTTGGACGAAGGGGGCACAGTTGAACTTAAGCGTGTGTATCGTGAAAAGTATTCATCCCCTCGTGGCGGTGAAGTCACTATGACAGGTCATACGACAGACTATTTTGTCGATGGCGTTCCTAAAAAAGAAAAGGAATATAAGGAAATTGTAAATTCATTAGTTGATGAAAAATATTTTCAAATTAATTACTAATCCGTTGTATTTCAACGAAACGTATTCCTGGCAGAACCGCAGAAAGCTATTACTTGAGATGTGCGGAGATATATCAGATGAGGATGTTATTGCAGAATATAGTGAGCTAAAAGCATTGACTGATATCTTATCAGGCCATAGTGTAGACGATCATCGAAAGGTAGTAGCTGCTAAGAAAACCGCCATCAATAAAGAGCTGGATATGATTCCAGTTCGAATTGATGAGGCCTTGCGCGGGAAAGCTACCATTGATACTCCTCGAGACGTTCTTATTCAGGAGATTAGCTTAGCAACTACAACGCTAGAAACTCTAGAGGCAGACAAAGCATTATTAGTGAATGGACATGCGGTTATTGATACTAGAGCGGAGCTTAGAGATGTACAACGTCGATTGATGGCTCGTGAAAGTGAACTGCAGATGGAATATAAAAAACAATCTGCATTAAAGTCGAATGAATACGATATGGTTGTATCTGAACTTAACAATCTATCTTCTAAGGTTGAGAACACTAAGCATCGTCTTGATACATCCAATAGGGATATTCAACATATCGAGAGCGTTATTAACGAGCTGATGCATCAACGTCAGCAGGTTAATGCGGATGCATTTGTAATGGATATCGATGAGAATTGTCCAACTCGCGGACAAAAAAACTTCCCCGCAGAGCAAATTCAAGCCGCACGTGAAAAAAAGCTGAAACGAATTTTAACCTTAGAAAATCTAAGCGATTAGAAGAAATTAATCAGTCTATTGAACTGAAGCAACAAGATATTGAGAATATCAAAAAGAGGGATGCCAGCTTAGAGCCTATTGAAACATTAGAGGCCCTTATTAATGCGAAAGAACTCGTTAAACAAACCATAACTGATGAGATTGGAACGCTAACAGCGCCGGTGCTTGATGATGATTCTGTATATGCTGATTTAAAAACAGAAGAGTTCATGTTGCAGATGAAACTTGATGAATCTAACACAGATCACTCTGAAGAAATTGCAGACATAGACAAACGTATTGCTACAACGAAAGAACACCGCTTTAACCTTGAAACCGAATTGAATAAATACGAAGAGGCTAAACGGATTGATACTCGTATAGCGGAACTAGAAACACAGCAGGCTGAATTAGCATCGGAAAAATCAAAGTTGGATGAGGCCTCATATCTAATGGATGAGTTCATCAAAGCTAAGGTCAATATGCTAGAAGATGTTATTAACTCTAGATTCAAACTAGCGCGATTCAAGATGTTTAATGTTATGTTGAACGGCAATGTTGAGGAATGTTGCGAAACTACCTATAAGGGAGTTCCGTATCGCAGCATGAATAACGCTGCACGTATAAATGTAGGTCTTGATATCATCAACGCATTAACTAGCTATTTCAAAGTGAACGCTCCGGTGTTCATTGATAACGCTGAAGCGGTGACTGAGTTTGTTCCTGTTAATAGTCAAACCATTAAGCTTATCGTTGATGAATCAGAACCACAATTAGTGGTTAAGGAGGTGTAAATATGGACGAATTGCAAGTTTTCAATAACATTTCTTTCGGGCAAGTTAGAGTCCAGGAGTTAGACAATGGAGTATGGTTTGTAGCAAAAGATGTATGCGAATGTTTAGGTATTAATGATACATCTAAAGCTGTAGGGCGTTTAGATGAAGATGAAAGGGTACGAATTCAATTCCTACCCCTGGAGGCAATCAGAATTTATTGACTGTAAATGAATATGGGCTATATAGCTTGGTGCTTTCAAGTCGAAAACCTGAAGCCAAAGAATTCAAACGTTGGATTACGCATGATGTAATCCCCCGCTATTAGAAAAACCGGTTCTTATTCTATGGTGATTCCGCAGACATTGCCTTAGTGCTCAAGAGTTAAATAAAATTTTGCATGAAGCCGGTCTACAACGTAAGGTCGGTGATCAATGGATTCTCTACAAACAGCATATGGCGAAAGGTTTTACCAAATCAGAAACCTTTACATTCTGCAGAAGTGATGGCCGATTAGATTCAAAAATCACGACTAAATGGACGCAAAAAGGCCGATTAGAAATTCATAGTATCTTAACTAAATTAAACATTCACGCTGTATGTGAAGACGTAGCATAGGAGGCGCACAATGGGAGAAATTGCGAAAGCGCAAACACAATTACAAACTCAATCATTGAAGACTTTAGTATCGAGTGAGTCTATAAAAAAACGATTTAATGAAATACTAGGGAAGAAGTCAGCAGCATTTGTATCTAGTTTGATTTCTGTTTCTAATAATAATGAACTCTTAACTAAGGCAGACCCTACGACTGTAGTTACTGCTGGTATTATGGCAGCTACACTAGACCTTCCTATTAATCAAAATTTAGGCTTCGCTTATATTGTTCCATTTTATAATGGCAAAAAGAAAAATTTATGAAGCCCAATTTCAAAATGGGATACAAAGGGTATATTCAGCTAGCCATTAGAGCTGGCAAATACAAAAAGATTAATGCCATTAAAAATCTATGAAGGTGAAATAAAGAAACGGAATCGACTAACAGGTGAATTCGAATTAGGGGACCCTACCGGGGATGATGTTGTTGGATATATGGCCTATTTCCGATTAGAGAATGGGTATGAACAATACCTATACATGACTAAAGAAGAAATGGAAGCACATGCTAAAAAGTACTCTCAAACTTATAAAAAAGGTTTTGGACTTTGGAAAACTGACTTTGATGCGATGGCTATTAAAACCGTACTTAAACAGTTGCTAAGCAAATATGGTATTTTGTCTGTTGAAATGCAGAATATGGCGAACGCTCTCGCTTCAGATGGCGCTGTTATTCGCGATAATGATGGCGAACTCACACCTGATTTTGAAGGAGAAACCATCGACGTTCAATCTGATGTGGCTGAAACGATTGCTAATAACGCAAATTCAGAAACGATTGATATTGAACCTACTCCTACAAGTGAATTCGTAGATCCTGAAACAGGCGAAGTCGTCCATATGTTTGGTGATTAATTGTGATTAGTATTCAAGCATTCGGTAGTAGCTCAAAAGGGAACTGCTACCGAATCAAAACCTCAACTAATGGGGATGAATTATTACTAGATGCAGGATTAGCATTTAAAGACATACAGCGCTATTGTCGATTTAATTTTGTGCATCTATGCGGTGTATTAGTGACTCATCAACATGGCGATCATTGCAAGGCCGTGCCTGATTTATTAAAACTCGGACATCGTGTGTATATGCTAAAAGACACAGCTGAGGCTATCTATGTTGCCGGACATCATAAAGTGGTCTATATAACGCCTAAGATTCAATTTTCTGTTGGTAATTTTACTATCTTACCATTTGAATTAGAGCATGATGTTCCGAATGTTGGGTTTTTAATTTCCGATGGGGAAGAGAAACTCTTATATATTACCGACACCTATTATTGCCGGTACACATTTAAAGATGTGAATCATATCATGGTCGAGTGTAATCATTCATATGAAATCCTAAACCAACGCGTTGACGATGGATGCCTACATGAGAAACGCATGGAACGATTAATTCAATCCCATTTTTCGTTAGAGAATGTTATTAAATTTCTAAAGTCTATGGACCTTACTAAGTGCCAGGACATTCGACTACTTCATTTATCTGATGAAAACTCCGATGCAGCTTTGTTTAAACAAGCTGTTGAAGCCGCTACCGGTAAATATGTAGTCGTAGAACAAGAAAGGAGTCCATTATGATTGTTAAATCTATTCAAATTACAGATAACGATATCAATATCGCCTATCAGAAACCATCTGCTACTGGTCTGACAGATGTCTTTACTATTAAATCTAAAGATGATCCACGACCTGAACTCATGCAAGCATTCAGTCGGCTACAGGCTATTATGAAAAAGAACTTTGAATTCCTGGAGGAGTTTAATATCCCGTTTGTCGTAAGGTCATTCAAGTTTAAATATGGCGTTATCGAGGATGTGGTTGAGAAAGTCAGCGTTGAAGGCATTATACAAGATGCAACCTCCACTGATGAATTGAAATTCAAGACGGATTGGTTGTCGGTAGAGTATGCAGATCGTACATTTGCTATTTCAGTGCAAGACTTAATTGATGAATGTGTAAGGTTTATTGCTGGTAAACGTGCACAAGGCAATTTATTTACAAACGAGGAGTAACGGATGGGAAGGGATGTCTATTACTTCAGTCACGATGCTAATGCTAGTAATGACCCTAAAATCATCGTAATGAAAGAGCTATGCGAGCATAATTTCTTATGCGTGGTGGTGGATACTGATTGAGCAGTTGGCTGTACAGGAAGAGTATAGATTACCAATGGATAAAAATTACGTTCACGGGGTTAGGCATAGCGTTCGGAATGAAGCAAAACGAAGCAAATGCTTTCAAGCAATGAAGCAAATTTAAGCAAAACAGAGCAAGCAGAAGCATTTGTAAATTTGCTTATAAATGAGTGTGAGCTACTAGAGACGGATGGCGAGTATTTTTGGTCTCCTCTCTTATTCGACGAAATTTGCTCCGGAAAAATAAGCAAGCTGAAATATCCAGAAAACGCAGTGAGGCTGGACGTTTAGGCGGTCTTAAGAGTGCTGAACAACGAAGCAAAACGAAGCAAATGCTTCAAGCAAATGAAGCAAATCAAGCAAATCAAGCTAAAGGAAAGGAAAGGAAAGGAAATAATATAGAGAGAGATACGCGCGCGTGAAGATGAAAAATCCTCTATCTATGTTTGACGATGATGAAGTAAAAAAATAAACCCATTTACGATTTGTACATGAAGGCAATCGGAGATGTATCACCTGTCATTAAAGACCGATTAGATGATCTGGTTGAGTCTTATGGGAAGGAACGAGTTATTGTTGCTATTAATACCACAGCTGATAATGGCGGTAATAGTATCAAGTATGTTGAAACAGTCACGGCAGGGAATCTAAAGAAGGAGGTGCAAAAAGATTTTGGAGCAAGTAAACATAACGGAAATGCTAGAAACGTTTCTCGAAAAAAGGAAGAAGTCGACTGGCAAGCAGAATACGAGAGAGTCCATGGTAAAGGATGAGTTCTTCTATCCTGTTTATGATAAGCCTGTAGTGATTAAGAGTGATGTCAATGGAGATTATGCTGCTGTTGGTATCCCTCGGCGATACTATGACATGGATTTTGAGTGGTTACGTAAACATGGCAGCTTCCCTAAAGAGAATTCTGAAGCATATGCCGTAGTGAAACAGTATGTGGATAACCTAGAATCAAATCTTAAAAGTGGCAAAGGATTGATTTTAAGGGGCCCTGCTGGCACTGGAAAAACTTCTATAGCAGTTAGTATTCTGAAAGAGGTTCTAGCGCTAAAACAGGGCTGTATGATGATTTCTATGCCTAGTCTATTGGACATTATGCTCACATTATCTAAGGGGGATAGAGTTGCGTTTCTAAATTATGAACAAAAGCTCAGGAATATTCCGCTATTGTTATTAGATGATTTTGGAGCGGAGTATTCTAAATCTGATTGGGTGCACACAAAAGTTGAAAGCATTATTATTGGCCGATACCATGATATGAAGCCAGTTATACTGACAACTAATTATAATAACGACCAAACAAAAGACCATTATAGCGAACGAGTGATTGATAGATTACGTGGAAAAGATTATGAAGAGGCTATATTTTGGGGAGACTCGCACAGATGAAGATTATCCTACGTTGTCAGTTTCGGTTTAGAAAGAAAACCCATGATAGGTTCCCTACGTTGAACGAGTACATTGATTGTGAACGTGGTTCGACCATAGCGGCGGCTGCTATGAAAAAGAAATGCACCGAGCAGGTCAAAGAACAATGTCTATCACAACAGATAGAATCGGTTAAGGGAAAAGTAGACCTGTTATTTGAATGGCACTCATCAACCAGGCATGATCCTGACAATGTAGCGTTCGCTAAGAAATTTATTCTTGATGGTCTACAATTGGCAGGTGTGTTAGAAAATGACAATAGAAAGTTCATAGGAACAATGGCGGATGAAATCATAACTGATACAGAAAATTATGTAATCCTGCACATATCGGAGTGTATGAGTATATTCCTGTAGTAATAAAGGCCTCTAGGATTAAAAATATTGGCGCCTAGACGGCGTTTAAAAAAATATTATGCAATAAAACCCATTACGAGCTATTTTTAAACGAACGGAGAGCGAATGAGGAAGAGATTAGTATATGTGGCTCACCCTTATGGGGGTGAGAAGAGCAACAAAGAAAAAATAGATATGATTATGAGTGAGTTGGTGTTAAGTGATACAAATCATGATTATGTATCGCCGATTCACAATTACGGATTTATGTATTTAACTGGTGATGATTACCAGAAGGGCTTAGACATATGTTTAGGCCTACTGAATCATTGTGACGTGTTAATATTGTGTCCTGGTTGGGAAAATAGCCGGGGGTGCAATGGTGAGAACGAATATGCTCAAAAAGCATGGTAAGGCGATATTCACGTTAGATGAATGGAAAGTCATGAACATAATTTAATTTTTGGTTAGATACTTCTTTTTGAAGTTGGTAAACACACAATTCGGACTAAACTACAAATTAAAAAGGGGGAGATGTATTTGAATGAATACGAAATTGAAAAAATCACTAGGTTGGCCACTGAGGTGGCAACCAAAACTTACTATGAATTAGCCAAGCAAGAAAATGCACAGTTAGGTCGTAAACTTCGACACAACACGATCAAGCTGCTTAAGCATTATAGTCAGTTACAGTCATACGTTGACAATGCTATCACGGATTCGACACAAGCCGAGGATATATGGCTCAATGAACTGTTAATTGATATGTTTGACGATAAAAAGCATTGTGAAAGTAAATGCGATTGTCAAAAAGCAAAAGAAAAAAACAGCATTGATGATGAGGCATGTGAATAACATGCTCGATATCTATGCTGAGAAGTGTAGTACAAAGCAATTTAAGTATTGTGAGTGCATGCGTAGGTATTATATTGATGGAGAAACATTAGAAGAGATTGCAGAATCGTTCCCTGAAAAGCCTGATGTTCGTACCATCAAACGTTATATTGCAAGAGGTATTGAAGAGTTATCAGTTTTGCTATGGGGTGTTATTGGGCTTAACACAAAGCTAGCCTGAAAATTGTCCCAAAACTGTCCTAGACCTGTCCTTCTTGACAGTTTATAATGATAGTGTGAGTTAATAGGGAAACGATTACTCTCTCTCGACATAGTGAATACCTAGAACACAAAAGCAAGAAGACCGCTAAATCTATACGATTGGGCGGTCTTTTTGTATACAAATTTTAAGGAAGCGAGGTGAATACGATTGACTGATGTGTATTGTGAAAAGAGACGATGCCTAAATAATGTTAAAGGTTGGTGCAAGGCTAATGGAATTCATATTGATCATATGTGCAAATCGTATGCACCATCACATTCGTTAGTAAAAACAAAAACCGCAAAGGTTCATAAGGAGTGCGGTAAATACAAGCAGAATAAAGGAGTGCTGAAATAATGGCAGATAACATTATGATCCATTGCGCGTATACAGATTTAGTAGATATTACCTCTGTAGTTCCGAACCCTAGAAATCCTAACCACCATAGTGATAAGCAAGTAGAGTTGTTAGCCAAAGTGATAAAAGCACAAGGTTGGCGAGCTCCGATTACGGTGAGTAACCGTTCTGGGTTCATTGTAAGAGGTCATGGGCGGTTAATGGCTGCACAATTATTAGGTCTAGACACTGTTCCAATTGACCGGCAGGATTATGAAAGCGAAGTCGCAGAGTATGCAGACCTGATTGCAGATAATAGAATCGCCGAGCTATCAGATATCGATAATACCTTATTAGGAGAGTTATTAGCTGATACGGGAGATTTTGCTGAGTTCACAGGTTATTCTGACGATGATATAGCTAGCCTATTAAACCAGGTAATGGCAGATGAAGCTCATGAGGATGATTTTGATGCAGAAGAAGCTATCAAATCAATTAAAGAACCTATGACAAAGTTCGGTGATGTATGGATGCTAGGTGAGCATATGTTATTGTGTGGCGACTCAACAAAGACAGAATCTCTTAATTGTCTACTGGGGGGGGGACGTTGTTGATATGGTATTTACAGACCCACCGTATAACGTGGCTTATGAGGGAGGCACAAAGGAAGCTCTTACCATTCAAAACGATAATATGTCAGATGCTGAATTTGATATATTTCTTGATGATGTATTCGCTTTGGTTAACAAAGCATTAAAACCTGGTGGAGCGTTTTATATCTGCCACTCTGATAGCTGTGGTGGTCAATTTAGACGTGCGATTCGAGATAATGATTTACTTATCAAACAATGCCTGATTTGGGTTAAGAATACATTTGTAATGGGGCGCCAAGATTACCAGTGGAAACACGAACCAATTCTATATGGATGGAAACCTGGTGCTAGTCATAAGTTTTATGGTGGCAGAAAACAATCTACTGTGATTGATGACAATCTTCCTCTTGAAATCGAAAAAGATGGAGATGACTATATTCTTCATTTTTTTCTAATGAAACGGACCATATTGTAGTAAGAGTGCCTGGGTATGAAATAGAAGTTAATAATGGCACTGAATGTGATTCTATATGGCGATTTAATAAGCCCTTAAGAAATGGTGAACATCCGACGATGAAACCGATTGCATTATGTGCACAGGGAATTAAGAACTCATCAAAACCTGGAGAACTTGTATTCGAACCGTTTGGTGGTTCAGGATCTACTTTGATTGCTCGCGAACAAACAAAGCGCAGATGTAGATGCATTGAATTAGATCCTAAATACTGTGATGTAATAGTAAAACGATATATCGAATTTATTGGAAGTAATAAAAATGTATATGTGATTAGAAATGAGCAACGCTTAGAATTTTCTGAGGTTGCCCAATAGTTTTTGTAAACAACATGAATTGAGTGAGGTGGTGCTGCCATGTGACGACACATCAGCAAGCGCACAAGGACTACCTAAATGGCATGAAGTATAAGGATATTGCCGATAAGTATGGGGTGTCATTGGCGACTGTTAAATCGTGGAAGACACGCTATGGGTGGTTCCGCGATACATCAAAAAAAAGTATGCATACAAAAAATAAAAGTACGCATACTAGAAAACGAGGAGGCCAGCCTGGCAATCATAATGCATTATACAATGCTGGCGGTGCGCCTAAACAAAATCAAAATGCTGTTAAGCATGGATTACTAGCGAAATATTTACCAAAAGAAACTTTAGACATTGTGATGGAAGTCGAGGAATCAAGCCCTATTGATATTCTATATATGAACATAAAAGTTCAATTTGCACGTATTATCAGAGCGCAAAAGCTGATGTATGTTGAGGGGATAGAAGACCATACACGGGTCACTGAAAACAGGACAGAGGTTACTATTGACCCAGCTAAAGGGACCAGTCGTTCTGTTACTAAAACAGATAAGGTCATTTCTTCGGTAGATAAAGAAGTAGTATTTATGAAGGCCCAATCAGTGGCAATGGCCACTTTAACTAAAATGATTCAGCAGTACGACGTTATGTGTCGCAGTCCGCTAGCTACAGACGAACAACGAGCAAGAATTGATAAGATTCGCGCTGAAGTTGCCAATATTTCTATGGGAAACCGGACGATTGATGTTAATGTAAATCACAATCCATTAGCTGGGTTAAGTACTGAAGAAATTAGAAAAGTTATTGAAAAAGAGGATAGATAATATGGAATTCACACCGGCTGTTGTACAGGAGTTCAAATATGAACTTGCGAGACGTGAATTCTTTTATTTTTGCCATCTATTAGAGGGTGACTTTTATGAATACGACCGTCAATATTTAGTTGATTTGTGCGATGCTTTACAAGATTTTTATGAGGGCGATATCTACAATGTTCTTATTCTTAATTTACCGCCACGGCATGGGAAGAGCCGCACAGCCCAGAACTTGTCAAAATGGGTACTTGGTAAAAACCACAAAGAAAAGGTGATGACTGGATCTTACAATGCGACTTTATCCAAGACATTTGCCAAGGGCGTGCGAAATGCAATCAAGGAAGTTAAAGCTGATGAGAATATAACCGTTTTCTCAGATGTATTCCCTGGAGTTGAAATCAAAGAGGGCGATGGAGCAGCTCATATGTGGTCTTTGAAGGATGGCTATAATAGCTATCTCGCTACATCCCCTGACGGTTCATCTACAGGCTTCGGTGCGACGCTCTTAATAATTGACGACATCATTAAAAACGCTGAAGAAGCCTATAATGAAAACGTCAAAGAGTCTCATTGGAGTTGGTTTACAAATACAATGCTCTCTCGATTAGAAGAGGGAGGGAAGATTATTATAATCATGACACGATGGGCTTCAGATGATTTGGCCGGGCGTGCAATCGAACATTTCAAAGATGATCCTAAGTTCAAATCTAAAGTGATTATGATGAAAGCGGTTCAGGAGGATGGCAGTATGCTGTGCTCGGATGTACTGTCAAAAGATAGCTATCTATCTAAAATTAGAGCAATGGGCGAGGATATTGCATCAGCCAATTACCAACAAGAGCCTATTGATGTCAAAGGTAGGCTATACTCTTATTTCAGTACATATGAGGATGTTCCTAGGGATGATAAAGGATATCCACTATTCTCTGCAGTGAAGGCTTATGTGGATTCTGCAGATACTGGCGACGACTTCTTGTGCGCTATTGTGTATGGAGTATATAAAGACTACGCATATGTGTTAGATGTATTGTATACAGATGCGCCTATGGAAATTACTGAAGAACAAACTGCAGATTTAATAAATCGAAATAGTGTAAATATTGCTGATATAGAGTCTAATAATGGTGGACGTGGTTTTGCTAGAAATGTTAAACGGATACTAAAAGAAAAGTATCCAGGTAATCGGACAAAGATTACTGCATTTCATCAAAGTAAGAATAAGGAAGCTAGAATATTATCAAATTCAACACAAGTTATGGATTATGTTTTATTCCCAGTTAACTTTAAGGACCGCTGGCCTGAATACTATACATCCATGTATAAGTATCAGCGCAAAGGTAAAAATGCACATGATGATGCTCAAGACGCAACGACAGGCGTTGTTGAACGTTTGAATGCGCCTGTTATTAAATCCATCAATTCTGATATTTATTAGGAGGAACTTCATTATATGTTTATTACAAACGAACAGAAGTATGCATACCAGTTATTACATGATGCGTACTATGGGTCCGGGTTATTCTCTTTAGGTCGTGGTTTAAAACAGCATCCAAGAGAAAGCATAGACAATTATAATTTCCGTAAAAAGTTATCAAGCTATTCTAATCATACAGCAGCGATTATTAATGCGAATGTAGATCCTATCTTTAATGATGAAATTCGAAGAGAGTATAAAGAAACGGCTAAATTCAAAGTGTTTTTAAAAGATGCAGATCGATTAGGTACATCATTACAAGAATACATTCAGCAACAAGCTTTGATTGCCAAAATGTATGGTGTTGTGTATGTCATTGTTAACAATGAAGCAGAATTTGGTGAAAGTTTGGCTGATAATGTACGTGATAGACGGTTACCGTATTTAACTTCAGTTGAACCTAGTGATGTGACTGGTTGGAAACTGGATGACAAAGGTCGAATAATTAGATTCGAATATAGAACGATTATTACTGATGATAATGGAGGTAGTTCAACAGTATATTATGAATGGACAGATACAAAATGGACTATTCGTGATAAAGGGCGAGGCGTTATTAATGAAGGTGAACATGGGTTAGGACGTGTCCCTGTAGTGCAATGGTTTGGCCGTAGCACTAAGAAAACAACTATATTACCGCATCCAGAGTTCTATTCGTTAGCACAAAAGAACTATAGGGTCTATCATCTTGATAGTTTATTGACACAAATTTTGAACTCTCAAACATTTTCTACTTTAACCATGCCATCCGATGAAGGAATAGAAGACTTAACCTTGGGCGTTAACAACGTATTACTATATCCATCAGAGGCTAGTCATCCTCCTGCTTTTATTGCTCCAGATAATGGGCCGGCACAAATTATCATGCAAGAAAAGGAAGCTGAAATTAAAGAAATGTACCGCATAGGTGGTGTTGATTCTGTAGTAGGTGTTCAGCAGGAAAAATCAGGGGTTGCTAAACAGTGGGCATTCAAAAGAACAAATCAACGACTAGCAAACTTCGCTGTACAGTGTGAAAATGCAGAGAAAGCCATTATTGCATTATATGAATTGTGGACTGGCGAGCAGTTGAATTATAAATGCGAATATCCAAGGGACTTTGACATTAATGATGTAGCTGATTGCTTATCTCAAGGACAGCAAGCCCTTGATTTAGGGTTTAAATCTAAAACATATTATGTTGAAATACTTAAACGCATCCTTGATGGATATATGCCTAATATTGACGGTAATGTGTATGATGCTATTGTTAAAGAAGTGGAAGCTACTGCACAGCAAGAAGTATTAGATGACATGTATTCAAATGGAAAAAATCCGGATGAGAACAGTGAGCGACTAGATGAATAAGCATACCGAACGTGTCATACGCGATATAATTGATGAATTTGAAGCCGAAGTACGTCGATTGTTAGACGAAGGACACACGCCTAAATATGCTGTTAAAGAAGCATATAAAAAATATCCTGTAATGGAGGCAATGAAAGACCCGTTAATCGATGAGTTGGTTGAGGAGTGTGCTAGGGGATATGGTGTAGACATAGGTGTAACCAGTGATACAGCTAAAAGTGCAATAATCGCAGGCATGCCATATAAATTACAAACCATTTCAAAGGCAATGCAAAAGGCATGGGCACCTGATGGATTAAACTTATCTGATAGGCTACATAATGCATCAGATACCGTAAAACGTGAAGTTATTACTACGATTCAAGATGCTATGTCTAAAGGAAATAGTACGATTGAAACCGCAAAAGCTTTATTTGATGGTTACGGTAGTGAAACTATTATTTCAAAAGCTGAAATACCAATCTTCATAAAACGTATTAATCGATTAAGCATCGTGCTTCCTACAGATAAGATGGGGCGTGATGTTGTAAAACATCAAATCAGAAAAATACGATATTTAATTGAACAACGCACAACACCTGGGATGAGGGCTGCATATAGCGAATTGATGGATGTAATCGAGAAAGGAAATGCCGCAGCCGTTAATCGTGCGGTGTACGTTGCAACTCAAGAAAAGGCAAGATATCATGCAGAACGCATTGCGCGGACAGAACGAGCGAGGGCATATGCTGAGGGGGAAATTGCAAGGCATTTAGATGATCCTGATGTGGTAGCCTTTCGGTGGCGAATGAGTTCGAGGCACCCTATTGTCGATATTTGCGATGTATACGCTAACGCAGACTTATATGGGTTAGGTCGTGGAGTGTATCCAAAGGATAAGTTCCCACATTTGCCAGCGCATCCACATTGCCTTTGTCGCATTATGCCAGTTATCGATGGCATGATTAATAATACTGTTGCAAAGCCTAATGTAGAAGCCGGCGGATTGTCATATTTAAAGACGTTGAATAAAACAGAACAAGAACAAATATTAGGGGTAAATGGACGCAACTTAGTAATGAATGGGCATATATCGTGGACTGAAAAAAAGCTAGGGGGTGGAGTGGAGATGTTTTTAAACGCAGACTCCCGGTGATTGAGAGTCTAAAAGACTACATAAAAGATGGTAAGGTTCGTGTCGAAGAAATCTCTAAACGGAAAGATAGCGAAACTAAAGATGATGTCAAAGCTCGCATTATAGACTATATTAATTCTCCATATTTCAATAAATCATATGTAGCTCGGCAGAGCATGCATGTAAAAGATGGTAAGCTATATGATGCCTCAAAAAATAAAAGCTATTACGATGTAGAACCATCACATTCTGATGTGTTGAAGGCAATAAGAGCTGGAGTGAATAATGGAGGAATAGGGGTTACGCGTAATGGCGATTGGAACCATAAAATACTAGTTGATATATCACCACATATTGGTTATGATGTACATGAAGAGACAGGAGCGAAACGGAGTACTAGCTTTGCGACTGTGCATGTATCTAATAAAGGCATTCATATAGTACCGAAGGGAAGTGAACGAAAATGACAGAAAAAGAATTGCGTAGACGATACGATGAAATCAAGTCAGAAAATATTGAAGTCATATTCGTTGATGGAGATACTATGAAAGGCAAATTATTGGGATATACATCTAGCGTAAATAATGAGCCAGACGAAGCGTCTATAGACGTTGGTGAATATGAATTGTATGCCAGTGAAATCGTAGAAATACGAGAAATTTAAAACTTAATTTAACCAATCAAGCACTTGCTTATGCGGTGCTTTTTTTATTTGCCTTTTTAGTATTGCAGGGCGTAAAAGAACAAGACCGCGGTCGTGAGGTGTGGCTCACGAAAAATAAAGCGAAGAGGGAAAGTTTATTTTACAGGAGGTCATACAGATGACAAAAAGAGGAACTAATTAAGTTAGGGTTAACGGAGGAACAAGCAGAGGCAGTGACTAAGGATTATGGTGAAAACTACGTTTCCAAGAGTCAATTTAATGCCAAGAATGATGAGGCGAAAAGCGAAAAAGCAGCAAAAAGAAGCCGCTGACCGTGAGCTTGCTGATGCGCAAGGCAAGCTAGAAAAAAATCACCTCTACAGGGATTAAAGATGATGCGGGTATTGTAGCTATGCGAAAGAACGAATTAAAAACCCTGGAGGATTCTGTAGAGGCCGAGCGTAAAGCAAGAGAAAAATGCTGATGCACAACGTGTACAGTCTGAAATTTCTGCGACCGTGGTTGATTCTTTTGACGAAGCGTAACGCTATGGATCCTAAGGAATTTTCAAAGCTGATTGTTGGTAACATCAAAGTCAACGAAGATGGTACTTATGGATATATTAAGCCTGATGGTACTAGCGGAACTGTTGACGATTGTGTAGATGAATGGCTAAAAGGTAAAGATTATGCAATTAAAGATGTACAAAAACGCGGAAGTGGTTCAGGCACAAGCGGTGCAGGAAGCAACAATTCTGGCAGTAATAAGCCAGTAGGTTTAAAGGGGGCCGTAGCACCTGCTATTGAAGCCCAATAAATTTTATAAATTCTAATAACGGAGGAATAAACTAATGCCAATTACATTAGCTGAAGCAAAACTTAACGTACAAGACGATTTACAAATGGGAGTTATTGATGAATTCCGTAAATCGTCTTTTTTATTTGAAAACTTAACATTTGATGATGCTGTATCTCCTACTGGCGGTGGCGGTACTTTAACCTATGGTTATACTCGATTATTAACACAACCAACTGCAGATTTCCGTGATATTAATGCTGAATACACACCTCAAAGTGTAACTCGTAAACGTCATACTGTTGATTTGAAAGTATTTGGCGGATCCTTTGAAATCGACCGTGTAATCGCTAAAATGGGCGGTATTGTTGATGAAGTAACATTACAAATCGAGCAAAAGGTCAAGGCTGCAACTGCATTGTTTAATGACACAGTTATTAATGGCGATACTGGTACCAACGCTAAAGCATTTGATGGTTTAGACAAGGCGCTTTTAGGTTCTTCTACTGAATATACACCTACAGCAGCTATTGATTTGTCTGATAGTGGTGCTATTGATGCAAACTACAAGACATTCTTAGACCAACTCGATGAATTCCTTTTAGGCTTGGATGGTGCGCCATCTGCCATTATGGGCAACTCTAAATTGATTGCTAAAATTCGAGCAGTAGCTAGACGTTCTGCGATGTACTCTACTCAATTAAATGAATTCGGACAACAAGTTGAATATTACGGCATTACACCGTTAGTTGACCTTGGTGCCAAAGCTGGTAGCAATGATCCTGTGGTAGGTATTAATGGTCAAGGTGAAACTTCTTTTATATGTCGCACGCCTTGGCCTCGATGGTTTTCCACGGTGTTTCTTTGGCTGGCGATAATGTGGTTAATTTGTGGTTGCCTGACTTCACCAATGCTGGTGCAGTTAAAAAAAGGCGAGGTCGAAATGGTTGCCGCTGTTGCATTAAAAAGCATCTAAGGCAGCGAGCGTATTCCGTAAAATTAAGGTTAAATAAGGAGGTCAATTATGCCGATTATTAAATCTCCAGTGCCTGATTATACAGGTCAAACTGGTTCAGTTGTATTTGTGAATGGTGAAGGCTTCACCGAAGATGCTAACCACATTGAATGGTTTAAAGAGCACGGCTATGAAGTTGTGGAAGATAAACCTGTAAAGGAACCTAAAAATACAACCCCAAAGGCTGACAAAGAGCCTAAGGATGAAAATCCTCCGGACAAAGAGCCTAAGGATGAGGGCCCTGAGGATAAAACCTCCGGCAAGGGTTCCGGTAAAAAATAATTGCTATGAATAGCCAGGATATTTTCAACAAGCGTATTTGTCAGGCAGTAAAAGCAAGTACTATTGAAGTTCGAGATACTGCACAGGAGAAACATAGATTTACCTCGAGAACAGGGAATTTAGAAAAGGCTGTTGATTATCGAATTTCTAATAGTGGAATGCAAGGGGTTGTATTTATTGATAGTGATGTCGCTAAATACGGCCCTTTTGTACATGCAGGGACACCAGCACATGTAATTCGTCCGCATTTTAAGAAGATATTGAGATTCGTACCACAAGGCGGTAATGGGTTTATATTTGCTAGGAAAGTGGTTCACCCTGGGACTGCCCCAGATCCATTTTTGTATGAAGCGTTGCAAAATAATGTCTCAAATATTACTAGTATTTTTTCCAGATATACCGGTATTGCACTAGATGATGTGGCACAAGGGCTAGTAAAAGATGAGATTACGCTAAGTTTTGAAATATAAGGAGTACTGTATGCTATATAATTTTTGAAGATATGGCTGACCTACTAGGGGATGAATTGCTAACGCAAGAGGTAACAGAGACCGCTGTATCCAAAGCAGAACAATGGCTATATGTACTTGCGGATAGATTAGGTGTGTCAAAGGATAAAGTTATACGTAGTTTTACTATCGATGAATTAGTCCTTGCATATGTCTATCGAGAAGTCTGCGTTAATAAGTCGTATGCTTTACCAGGAAGTTACACGAGTAATGGTTCGACGGATGATTTTTTTATTCTAAAAAAATTAGAATACTATGAAGCTCGTATTAAATTATTGGAATCGCGAATAACACCAGAGCGACTTACAGGTAACCCTACAGAGTACAAAGGATATCGTTCTGTTGAAATCTATAGGGGGTAATATGTGGTTTGAGTTAATGAAACATATTAAAGATATCATTGTTAGCTCCGGATATGATTTTAATGTTATATTAGGCGCTATGCGCCCACAGGTTGCTAAGATTGATAGTCATGGAGTTATTATGGTTATTCGAGGAGAAACGATGCCAGGAGATAACTCTGTGCAATCTGAAATGCAACAGGAATTGTTTATTGAAGTTTGGGGACGGAATGATGACCCGGACCTATCAGTTGGATATGAACTAATAGCAAATCTAGAAACAAAACTTGAAAAAATCATGACTAAGCTGCGGGATGATTGTGGATGTTTAAATCCCAATATATGTATCTTGCAAGATAGCGGTTATCAAATCATCGATATTAAATGTACAAGTAAAGTAGGCGACCATGATTCAGTACGGCCATTGATTGGCACACAGTACAGGTTTGTGGCTCGCCTTATTAATTTAAATGAAGAAATAAACGGAGGTATCTACTAATGCCAGCTCAACCAGCTACAGCGAAAAAACTTTATAAACCGCAACAGGCTGCAATGCCTACTGCCGGTAAAAATTATTTGGTCTATGTTAATGTTGGCACTCGATGAAACAACAGGTGCTGAATGGCTTTTTGTTAGGCGGACAGCGTACAAGTGATGTATCTCGTAAGGCTGATAGCATCGATGCATCTCATAAAAGGCACTGACGGCTGGAAGGCTACAATCCCAGGCCTTAAAGAGTGGTCCATCGACCTTGAAACGTTGCTTATGCCTAATGAAGAATCGTTGAAATTGTTAGATGAAGCTTTCTTGAACGATGATCTTATCAATATTAAAATTGAATATCCTAACAAATCATATATGACAGGTACTTGCTCCATCACAGAATTGTCTATGAACACACCACATGACGATGTGGCAACGTATAAAGGCAGCTTGAATGGCGTAGGTCCATTGTCCAAATTAAAACAACCATAATTTATAGTTAATTTAAGGAGTGTGCACTCATGAAAAAAATCACATGTGATGTATTTAATACTGGCGAAACAATTTATTTTACGATTGGTCGAATTGCTGAACTTGAACAGTTATGGGGTGAACCTATTTTTTTAAAGCAGTTCAAGCTGGGGCAATGACATTCCAACAATTAATCACTGCATTTGTTGTCGGAATGAAGCACGAAGGTCGTAAACGCGATTATATTTACTACCAAGAAAAGCTACAACAATTATTCGATGAAGGCGAGGTTCAATATTTAGAACTTGTACAGTTAATTGTAAAAGCATTAATCGGTAGTGGTGTATTTGGTAAGGCTGCGTACTATGCATCATTTCCTGAAGAAGCTGACGAAAAAGCACAATCTGAGGTAGAAGCAGAGGAAGCAGAAGCAAAAAACTAGAAGGGGGCTATACAGCCCCCTCTTTTAATTTATGGATAACAAAGGCCGAACGTATGGCGTATGGTCCACTCAATTTGAAGCCTTGGGAGTTTATGAAACTAAGCCCTATGGAATATTACAAACTGGTGGAAGGGTACGAATTGCGAATGGAGATTGAGGACCGGAGACAGGCTTATTTTACATGCATAATGACAAACGTTCATATTGCTGGAAATAAGCGATTAAAAGTTGAGGACATCATGAAGCAATTACACCCTATGACGTTAGCGCAACGCAAAACAGAGGAAAAGTTATTCATGGAAGAATTCAGACAGGCGGGAGGTGAGATATAAGAAAATGGCAGACTCACAAATCAATGTTCGCATAGTTGGTTCATCTAGTGGTGCGGAACAAGCACTTGATAGGGTGGCTAAGAAAGCGGAAAATGCACTAGGAAAAGACGTTACTGCTTCGATGGAGGCTGTTAAAAGTAAAGCACAGAAGATCTTCGGTGTAGAAATTCCGAGTATCATGAACGCTGCCAAAAGTGGTGCTGCATTTGGTGCTGCAGCAATAGGTATTGAAGCTGCAGGGCGAGCCATGAAAGATATGGCAGTTAGTGCTGTTCAAACCACCGACCAACTTACACAGATTAGGGCACGTATCAATCTAATTAATGACGGCAGTCAGTCTACTGCTGAAATTATGGACAAGATTTATAGTGCAGCTAACCGTTCTCGTGGTAGCTATTTAGATATGGCCGATAGTGTTGCTAAGTTGAATATGCTTGCAAAAGACGCTTTTTCTTCTAATGACGAAGCAATCTACTTTGTTGAACAGTTGAATAAGCAGTTCAAAAATTTCCGGTGCTAGCGTTGAAGAAACAACATCAGCTATGTACCAGTTAACACAAGCAATGGCAGCTGGTAAGTTACAAGGGGACGAATTCCACTCTATTATGGAAAATGCTCCGATGTTGGCACAATCTATTGCCAGCGAAATGGGTTTGACTGTCGGTCAATTGAAGGAAATGAGCTCGCAAGGTCTTATTACTGCTGACATTATCAAAGAAGCCCTATTCAATAGTGCAGAAGAAACAAACGCTAAGTTTGCAGAAATTCCTATGACGTTCCAAGATATAGGAACGCAAGTTCAGAACGAATTAATAGCTGCATTTCAACCGGCTATGGAAGAAATAAGCAACATGACAAGTTCAGGTGTATTGAACGATGCACTTGCTGGGTTGTCTATTGCCTTTCGTTTGGTTGGCACTGCTGCACAAGCAGCCATTATTACTGTAAGGGGTGCATTTAGTGCGTTATCAGTTGTAATTGGTACAGCTAAGAATATTGTTACGAGCTTTGCGAACCTGTTTAGAACCGCCATGCCAGGGATTGCCACTGCCATTGTAGGTGTTACCACTGCATTTATTACTTATAAAGCGACAGTCGCATTATGTAGCGCTCAAACTGCTGCATTGACTGTAAAAACTGTAGCGTTAAAAACTGCACAAGTCGCCTCTGCAATTGCAACTAGGGCTTATGCGGTAGCAATGACTGTTGTTAAAGTAGCCATTCAAGGTACTATCTTATCAATAGGCGCATTGACTTTGGGGACAACTGTCCTCAAATCGTTATTTCTAGCATTAAGAAGTAGTACATTAGCTGCAGCTACTGCTCAGCGTGTATTAAATGTTGTAATGAAGGCGAACCCAGTCGGAATATTAATATCCGTTATAATGACTTTGGTCGGTGTGTTTGCGACTGCATCTGCTGCGTCTAATGGGTTCGGTAATACGTTAAGCTCTGTATTTTCAACTATTGTGCACACCGCTGTTTGGGGTGTGAATAAAATTATCGAAGGGCTTAACTGGTTAATTGCAAAACTCAACAGTGTAGGTGATAAAGTCGCAAAATTCTTTGGCACATCTTTTACTGCTATTCAACAAGTTGATACAATCAGTGCTGAAACGGCACAAGATATTGTAAATACTGGCGTTAATATGGCATCACAAATAACACAAGGGTTATCCGGTGGCGGTGATACTGGTTTCGATGGTGGAGCAGGTGACGGCGGGGGCGGTTATGATACTGGCTCCGGTGGTGCTGGTGGCGGAGGTGGTACAGGTGGCAGTGGTGCATCTGGAAAGGATCTTGCAAAAGAGGCCAAAGAGGTCCACGAAAAAATCTTGCAATCGTTCTTAGAAATGCAAGGCAATCAAGTCGAATTAATTGAATTGCAATACAAGAAAGAACGAGAAGAACTTGATAAATCTAAAGACGCTAATTCAAATTATCAAGAGGATTTAAAGAACCTTAACGATGTTTATGCTGATAAACGTATCAAGGCTAAGCAAGAGGAATTTACAAAGCTCCGTGCTATTGAAACGAGTATTCGTGATATGCAGCAAGATTTCGCGTTTAAAACTTCAAGTAAAGATAGTACAGGCAATGTATCTCCTGCCGTGCAGTTGGCAACAGATTATGCTAACGCCATTGATGAAGTCGAGGACCGTTATGCAAGCATGGTTGATGAATTCATCAAAATGGATAAAATGCAACAACAACATCATATTGATATGTTGAAAAAGAACGGCGTTGAATTCGAGATGAGTGCTGACGGACAAATCTCTTACGAGAAAATGAAAAACGCGGAGCTGTTAGCAATACAAGATGAGTATGCTAAAAAGACATTACAACAACGTACCGAGCTAGTTAACGAAAAGTATGCCATTGAAGAGGCTATGCGTACTCAAAACTTCGAGGCGTTACAAGCTGCGTTAAGCGATGAATATATAGCTGAGCAACAGCATTACGACTTGAAGAAACAGCTCCTTGAAGAATGGAAACAGGCTGTATTCGATGCTCATTGGAATGGACAACAAGTTCTGCTCGATGCTGCAAATGCAGGTTTAGATAGCTTACAAGGATCTATTTCAGGCCTTATTCAAGGTACAACAACTCTTATGCAAACATTCCAAAATCTTGGTAAAGCTATCCTCAAAACTATTGCTGATAGTGTGGCTCAATGGATAGCCGGTCAAATTAAGCAAGCCGTATTCGGGAAAAATGATGGCAGCTCAACAATCAGCTACTGGAATAGCTGCGGCTAATGCTCAATTACCGGCTTGGAGTGCATTGGCACAACAAGTTAGTATGGCAACGTTTGGTGCAAGTGCTATCGCTGGTATGGCTGCATGGAGTGCTAACACGGCAGCTGGTGCAGCTCAAACAGCTACACAAAGTACGTTCTCCGGTATGTTTAATTCCGGTTCAAGTGGATTCAGTAGTAATCTATCTTTACCTAAACTGGCAAGCGGTGGTGTGGCTTATGGCTCAACTTATGCTGAAATTGGCGAAGGTAAGTATAAAGAAGCCGTATTACCTTTGAGCGAAAGTACATACGATGAAATTGGTGGCGGTATAGCTCGTGCCAATGGTGGCGGTGCTGGTAGTATTACGTTTAACGTATCTGCTATGGACGCTCAATCGTTTGGAACATGGCTCGAAAACTCCGCAGGACGCTCGCTAAGACAGTTTTTAGTTAACCAGGATAGGGAATTCATAGCAACGGAGGGGACGTGGTAGCATGGCAGATTTAATTAAATTTCCGGATATCAAATCCCTTGCGTGGAAGTCTACGAAGGCTCAAAAATGGGATACTAAAATAAAGCGTACTGGGAGCGGTCGGGTGCGTACCATGACAACGTGGCAGTATCCGCAATATACAATTACTACTGAATTTGCAATATTAACTCCAGAGGAGCATAAGCAAATCATGGGGTTCTATGCAAAAGTAAAAGGCGGTACAGTTCCTTTTCTTTGGTTAGATCCAGAAGATTTTGAGGAAAAGGGCGTTCGTTTAGGTACTGGGGCGCAATCTGAATGGCAAGCAGTTCGTTTGTATGGTGATTTCAGGGAACCGGTAGCACATATCGAAAACCTAAAATTATATGCTAATGGGACACCGATAAATGCTGTATCCGATAAGGGTGTAATTAGATTAGCACAAGGGGTAACAGTAGCACCGACTGCGATTATTACTGCTGACTATACATATTATTGGAAGGTAATGTTCAGCGGTGATTATACAGACGAGATTATTTATAAAGACATATTCAAGTCTAAGTCTTTTAAATTGGTAACAGTGAGGTGAGTAAATGAAGGAAGTCGGACAGATTCTAAGCAATCATTTAAGCACATCTCAATCATTCTTGTCGTGTGATTTATACGAGCTAAAACTAAAAAGCGGTATCAGCTATTACTGGGCCGATACCGATGCAGATGTAAATTATGGGGGCCACACTTATAAAGGTGATGGCCCTATTATTACGCGTGAAAAAATAGCTACGAACAGTACTGTCAGCGTTGATAAATTAAGCGTAACCATTACTGCTAGTCAAAACGACCAAATTGGTGGTGTGCCTGTATTAGAAGTCGCTCATAATGGTGGTTTAGACGGTGCAACGCTTGATCTACGCCGTGCCTTTTTTGACGATGCCGGTAAGGTGATTGAGTGCATAGACCTATTTCATGGAACTTGCGAAGTAACGCAGGGCGGTGGCTTTATATTGAAGATTAGTGCAAAGTCAGTTGTACAGAAGCTCAATATCGAATATCCAAACCGAAGATATTACCCTCAATGCCCTTATAGTATTTACTCGAAAGAGTGCGGTGTCGATATTAAGGCTTATCGCAAGAAAGCAAAAGTAACGGCTGTTACTGGTACGAACACCGTACAAATCGATATACCGTTTGAGGACGGCTATTATACAGCAGGGGGTATGGAATGGATAAGCGGACCATTAGCAGGGCAAGCAACGCAAATTATGGATAGTAAAAATAGCACTATTATTTATATGAGTGCGACTAACACATCACCTCATATTGGTGATGTAGCCTATATCTATCCAGGGTGCGACAAAACACCGACTACTTGTAAGAGTAAATTCAATAATTTTAGTCGAAATAGGGCAACACCTTATGTTCCTTTAAAGGAGACGATACGATGAAATTAACAACAGGTGAACGTATAGCGAATGCTGCATGTGAATGGCTAGGCACACCATATCAAAATAACGCTATGGTGAAAGGTAAAGGGGTAGACTGCTCATATTTATTAGTGGCTGCGGTGGTTGATAGTGGCCTAATGAATATTGCAGATTTTAATATCGAAAACTATTCCAATGAATGGCATTTACATCGTTCCGAAGAAAAGTACCTGAAATATGTTAAACAGGTAGCAGACGAGGTGACTCTTGATGATCTTCGTATCGGTGATTTTTTACTATACCAATATGGACGTTGTATTTCTCACGGTGCCATTTATATTGGTAACAATTTAGTAATTCATGCGTTTGTTGACTTGGGCGTTATTCTTTCATCGATTGACGATGTATTATTTTATGACGCCAAAGGGAAAAGTCGCTTACGTGCTGTGTATCGTTTCAGGAAAGGTGGCAAATAATGGGCTTTTTATTTAATCGTGGTAAAAATACCACTAATCGAGCCGATATGATTGCTGATTTTCAAATCAATAGTGCTTCGTATGGTGAGGTAGTGCCGGAAGTATTAGGCACTACACGATTGAGTGGCAATATTATTTACTACGACGATTTTACACCTCATGAACATCGCAGTACGACAAGAACTGGTAAAGGTGGCGGTTCAAAGCATACAGAAATAACCTATACCTATACTGTTGCATGTGCTATTGGCTTATGTGAGGGCCCTATCGCCGGTATAGGGAAGGTTTGGCGAGACAAGGAAATATATACCTATCCGAGCGAAAAAATTGAACTGACGGCATATAATGGCGATTACGGACAAACTCCGTGGCCTTATGTTTTGTCCAAGCACCCTGAAAAAGCATTGCCTTATAGTGGCTTGGCATATATGGCCGGCGTTGTTGATTTAGGGGAACGAGGGAGCCTACCTCAATTTAATTTTGAAATTAGAGGGAAGCTATTAGACACTGGCGACGGTATCGATGTAAACCCTGCCGATTATATTGTGCATGTGTTAAAGTCTATCGGCATTGACGATGTAAACATAGACGGATTAGAAAATTATCGTGCCTACTGCAAAGCAGCAGATATTCTAATTAGCACCCCTCCGGACAGTAAAAGCTCAAAGGCTCAAAATGTTATTAATGATATAGCTGAAATTACAAATAGTCTTGTCTTTTTGGTCTACAGACCGTTTGAAAATTGTACCATTAGCCGATAAGCCTATTGGCGATTGGTCGCCAGCTAATCAAATTCAATATAACTTAACAGCAGATGATCTTATTCCGGCTAGCGACGGACAACTTATTGTGTATAAGCGAAAAAGATAGCTCGGAAACGTATAATCAGGCAACAGTTGAGTTTATTAATCGTGCCAACAGCTATGAAAAAGAAACAGTATCATTCGAGGTAGTAGCAGATGTTCAAAAGAACGGCCTAAAACCAGCGTCTAAGAAGTCCGCTCATTATCTCTATACTAAGGCAAGGGCTCAATACTACGCTGAACAACTAGCTATGAAACGGCTATATGCAAAGAATCAATATACATTCCATCTCGACTGGGCTTTTTGCAGATTGGAACCGGGTGACCTAGTAACAATCACAGATGAGTTATGCGGATTGCGTAAGCAAATCGTAGTTATAACGTCAGTATCAGAAGCTGCAGATGGACAACTTGAAATTACAGCGGAAGGAAAACCACCAGGAACATATGCTCCGGCAAAGTATAACGTTCATGAAAACGAACGACCTTTTATTGATTATAATGTGCCTGCTCCAAGTGTTAACGATGTAGCTATTATTCAAACGCCAGGTGATGTAGGAGGCAATGAATTATATATCGGTGTAAATTCAGAGCCTAATTGGGGAGGCTGTTCTATATGGTTATCAGACAATAACGAAAACTATAAACGAATTGGCAATATCTCACAACAAGCTCGAATGGGTAGGCTTAAAACTAACCTAACACAAGGTAGCAACTCCGCTAATGTGATAATCAATCAAGGAGCATTAAAAGGTGGCAGTCATGTTGACGCTGAACGAGCCAACACTCTATGTTGGGTTGACGGCGAGTGCCTATCTTATGAAACAGCTCAATTGCAGCTTAATGGCGATTATGCTTTGGGTGGAATTATACGCGGTCAGTATGGAACCAACGATATAACGCACAATGCTGGTGCTAGGTTCGTAAGAGTTGACGAGGCATTATATCATGCTCCGTATCGTAAAGAGGATATCGAAAAGCAGGTATATTTTAAGTTTACGTCGTTTAACATGTATGGATCTAACGAACAAGGGTTAGATGAGGTGCAAGCATACCCATATACAATCACACCATACTATATTCCGGAAGTAAGCGATTTAGCATTATTTACTAAATATTACGAAATTGGCGATGGTGTATTGTCATTTGATGTAGTGGCTGCATTTACTCAACCAACTATTAATACATTTGATACTGTTGAAGCATGGTATCGTGAAGGTACAAACGAATGGAAGTATGGCGGTAATGGTGATAATCAAATCGTTATTAGTGGTTGTGAATTAGGCCATACATATGAAGTGCGATTAAAGGTAAAGGACCGCCATGGAAACTACTCACAAGGCATTATCAAATCTGTATTAGTTGAGCTCAAATCAGAAGTGCCTAATACTCCGCAAGGGCTGGGCGTTTCGTTTGGTGAGGTCGCTACATTTAATTGGTTAGAGGTGCGTAACGCTGATATTGATTTTTATGAGTTGCGATATGATCTGCACCCAGGCCAAGAGTATGGGCTAATTGGTAAAAGCAATAATACTACTTTAAGCACTCTATTAACAGAACGGAGTGCAAAAGTATATTTATATGCTCATAACCCTACAAAGGGGTATAGCGCTCCGGCAGAATTGACATATAACGTACCTATTCCACCTAAACCGTCTAACATTAAAATAGTTAGTTTGATAAACGGTATCGGTATTACTACAGATAATATCAAGTTAGGTTGTAAAGGGGTTAATATTTACGTTGACGGTATTAGATATTTCTTTACAACGAATGTCGCAACGATACCATTGGAAGCGGTGTTCATACCGTACAGGTTGCATTTGTTGATCTATTTGGAGAAGGCCCTAGAAGTGATGAGCAACTAGCGACAATCAAAGCTAAAATCGATAAGTCCCTACTTGATATGGAAAGCCTAGGCCTAGAGGGTATAGACAAAGCTGTAAATGACCTAAAGGGCGAAGTCGGCACAGTCAAGACCGCCGTCAATGGAATGGATAGCAAGATAATCGACCTTGGCAATGCGTACCAGCGCACTTTGAGAGATTATCAAAATAACGTAAACTCACAAATCACGCAGATTTCAAGAGGTATTGAGCTAAAAGTAACAGAGGCTATGAATAGCCTTGACGGTGCTGAAATAGTAAGTCGTATTAATTTAACACCAGCAGGTACACGAATAGACGGCAAATTATTGCACGTTACTGGCGAGGCATTATTTGATAATGATGTCATTACCAAAGGCATGATACAGGCTGGGGCTGTAACAGCTGATAAAATGCAGGTGGATAGCCTTTCATCTATTACTGCAACTATTGGCACATTGAGAACTAAAACGAGTGGCGCAAGGGTTGAAATTAGCGATAATCTAATTCAAGTATTTGATGAGAATGATACATTGCGAGTGAGGTTAGGCTTATGGCAAGACGATTGATTAATTTTTGTAAAAAGAATATTTAATTCATTATTTAAGCGAAAGGGTGATAATGTGCCAGCTGGTGTAGAAGTATTTGATAAAAACGGCAATGTAGTTGCTGATGTAACAACAACATTAACAAAAATTGTATGGTTTAAAGTGCTTGATACATTCGAGCCGTCAATCAGCGTTACTATACCGATTTATAAAAAAATCAAAAAAATATTTACAGCGCGTGAATTCAATCCGTTATCAAACGAAAGATACACGGCCGATTATGTTGCAAAAATAACAGACGATACGGTTACTTTTGTATTGACTAATAATAATGCTATTGGGGAAAAAATGTTCTATTAAATTAATGATAGGGGTGTGCTAACCATGCATATGTTTGAAGTTGTAAATGATAACAATAAGGTTGTGCTAGATGATGCGCAGAAGTGTATGCATTTAAAAATATTTATTAAAAATATACGAAATCAAATTTCGTAACTCTTAATAGGTGGACGTCTCCGTATGGCGCTTATTTTTCTAAATTTAAAAATCCAGCACAAAACTTGTATACAGGGAGCCTAGACCAAGGGCAAGTAATGCAACGCGTATTTATTAAAGTGCCGATTACGAAACGCGATAAAGATGAATTTTATTTATACTCTATCCACTTCCCTCATGAAGTGCCGTCGTTTAGAACGAGTGAAACTTGTGAATATGATAGTAATAGAAATGTATTTCAACCACTTTTCTTGCTCACTATGTACTTGCCAGCTGGCGCAGCGGTTGAGGATATTATCGAGGACTTGGAAGTATATGTATATTCGAGTAAATTAGAACGTAAAAACAAATTTTGGACTAGAAATATTTGATAAAGATAGAAATAAATTGTTTAGTAGCTCACTGTATTATATGCGTGTATGCGATGTAAAAGATGCCTATTATACAGTGAACAATAAAAACGCACAGGATTTTTACACGCAAACAAGCTATAACGGCATAAAAAAAATAGGCTTAACACGTATTAATTCATGGCGAACCCAAGAAATTGCAATCAATGGAAACACAGTAACAACTTATTTAAGTAATAGCCAAAATACACAACTATCGTTAAATCATGGATATGACGGCTATATGATGTATATTGTATCAGAACTAGAAGGACATCAAGATTTTCCTGTTTCCGTTGATTTAGGCGAAATTTAAACGAGGTGCATATGAACTTTATCAGAAATGAGCCAGAGACTTTACACATCGGCGCTGATTATCGTAGAGGTTACGAGGTCAGTGCCGATTTTGATTTGAGCAACTGCACGGCTGTTATGAAAGTGCGGAGCGTGCAGGGCAAATTACTGGCCGAGGCTGAATGTGTGGTTCACGAGAATATTATTTACTGCACAATCACCGCCGAGGCAACTAAGAACATAGGCCGTAATTATAGGAGCGGTCAATATGATGTGTTCCTTATTCATGGGAACGATACCACTAAAATCGTAATGGGTGATATGAAATTCATTCATGATATTTCAGCACATTAGGGGATGCAATTATGGAAGATACAAAAAACTTTGAATATGTGAACATTCAAGCAAGGGTTCCGAAAGTGATTGATATTACAATTCCGGGAACGCAAGGCGTACAAGGAAAGCAAGGAAATCAAGGACCACAGGGCGAACAAGGGCCAAGAGGTGAGCAAGGTCCTAAAGGGGATAAAGGCGACCCATTCACCTATGCAGATTTCACACCAGAACAGTTAGAGGCCCTAAAAGGTCCTAAAGGTGATAAAGGTGAGGACGGGCTAAGTGCGTTTAATATCGCTCAATTAAACGGATTTCAAGGTACATATGTTGAGTGGCTAAAATCGTTAAAAGGCAAGGACGGCGCAAGTGCCACAGCAGACAATGCGAAAGCTCTATTATTACAAGGTAACGTATGGTGTGAAAGTGCCAGCGTTGACGATGTGCTCACAGCCATGATTGGAAACATTGGCAAGCCGTTCCCACGTACCGAATTTAAGCCTTTAACTATTCCGAGCGTGATTCAAGGTCAACAAATAGTATCCGTAACAGGTGAACCACATTACAGCGTTAAGGTAGTTGGCAATGATACACCTTTCACGCTAGATAGTACTGGGGCTTGTACTGTTACCATTCCGCCATTAGGTGAAGATGATATCAAACTCACCTATCACAATTTCACAGGTGCAAAAGTTGCAGAATACAAAGTTTCTGGCGTTAAAACTGGTGCAGATGCTGATGCAGAATATACTGAAAATGGCATTGTATATAAACTATTTGGCACAACTTTGAAAATGAACATTACAAATAATACAGTTAGCGGTAATTTCAAGGATAACCCTAAGAATTGGAAAGTTACGCAAAAGGTAATTTATGCAAATAGACCGTCAACGCTTAATTTAGGAGATAATTATAATGCATACGGCCCTTATTATATTGAAACACCTGAAAACGTAACGTTTAAAGGGCGTAATAACAATATGCGGCTAACAGTCGCTACAGCAACACAGGGTACTACAACGATGGCCTTTAAGCAGAATACCATTGAATGGAATGCGATTAACCATAGCTACATCAACACAGGTGGCTACAATGCTGACCATTTATAATTAATCAAACCACAGGGAGAACGTATGCAAGAATTAACTGATTTCATGGGCGAGGCTTGGCGGACGTTGACGGATTCGTTCGTGTTAAAGGCCTTGCTTGCCGTTATCGCCGATGTGGCGATATATATGATTGGCTTAAAACATGTGCAGGTGCTAGGGATATTCATATTACTGGTATTCCTAGACCTCATTACAAAATGGGCGGCGCTTGGGTATAAAATGCTGGTAGACATGGGTGCTAATCCAGACAATCTAAGCATGGCGGATAAATACATAGCCATACCTGCTGCATGGGGAAAAGGTATTATATCCTCAAAGCATATGAGAAAGCCATTTGTAACAAAAGTTTTAACGTATTGCCTTGCCACTGGCGCCGCGTGGTGCTTTGACTATATGGCAGGGTCAATACGCTTTCGCTGTAAATATCGTATGGCTATATCTCGGCTCGGTGGAACTATTGAGCATACTCGAGAATATGCGAGACGGCGGAAATACTACCATATCTGGCTTGCTTGACGTGGTTCATGCAAGAGTAGATATGATACTCAAAAAATAATATAGTGTTGTTTGTGCCACGCTCGAGATATATGGGCGTGGCTTTTATATTGCAGAAACAGAGGTGCATATAATGAAAATTGGTACATATTTTGATGATTATGAATTCGCATGCAAATGCGGCCGTCATGGATACGATAGCGACGGACACCCTATTTTAGACCATATCATCGATAAAAGGCTCGTTGATGTATTGGACGCTATTCGGGAACGAATAGGCCAACCAATCGAGGTATTGAGCGGTTATCGTTGCCCAGAACATAACGCAGAAGTTGGCGGTGTTTCGAACTCTCAACATGTTGAGGGTACAGCGGCCGACATTACTTATGACGGCATTAACGTGGATTATCTCGCCGAAGTGGCCGAGGAGTGCGGTGCAGATGGCATTGGCTGTTACTATAACCAAGACTTCGTGCATGTTGATGTACGAGGCTATGCAGCGCGTTGGAATGATCTTGATTAAATAGGGGGCTAGATATGTATGAGAAAATCACGAACTACATCAATACGGTTAAATCTCAAATTACTGTTAAGCGGTTTATTGTTGGTATTGCTAGCCTTTTGCTCATCTGTTTCGTTTGCAGCCTCATCGACGGCTACCTCACAGCAAGAGGAAACTATCAGCGTGCCATTGAGCGATTGGAACAAGCTCAAAACGAACTTAATCGAAGCCGACGCCTCAATCAAGAACTCAAACTTATCATTGAGCGAAGCTCAGAGCTTAACAGTCAAGCGAGCGACCGAATTGCAAGAATTGAAGATTATCAACGAAGAGAGGGCGAAGGACTTAACCGCCTTGAAGGATATCAACAAGAAACAGGGCGAAGAGTTAGCAAAGGCATCGGAAGTAATAACCGAGCAAGCAAGCTCATTGGAGAAAGCCTCGACATCATTAGACGAGTTGAAAGCGGAACTAAAGAACAACCGAAGAACTGAACAAAGGTTACGCCGTCAACGTGATACATGGGCGATTAGTAATGCTGCACTTTTCTTGGCTGGTGCATTACGCAGATAACATGGAGGTGATCCCATTTCTCCTTACTGCATAGAGGTGGATATGCAGACAACTTTTGATTATTAAACAAGGGCACTTACTATAAAAAGTAGGTGCCCTATTTTTTTTCAGTTTTGACATCAATTTGACATCAATTTATATTAAAAATATGCTAAAATATATAATTATATATGTAGTATAAAAAGCTGATAAATACTGTATTCCTTAAATTTATAAATGTTTATTAAATGCCACGCCATCTTGAGGGGGTGGTGAGCGTACGCTCGTGAGGGTTCAAGTCCCTCCAACCGCACCAAGCTGATAAAATAAGGCTCTATAATAAATGTTGGGGTGACACCACTACGGTGTCACTTCCAACATTATTTTTTTGCAAAAAAATAAGCATATAAGGCTCACATGCTTTACAATAAAAGTGTCAAAGTCCTAAAGAAAGGATGTGAGCTTATATGCCTACTACTGATTATACTGAATTTTTACATAATGTAAAACAAGAATATATTACAAATAGCTATGAATTAGACGGAATATTTATTTTTGACATAGAATTACCAGCAACATCACATATTTGCCCAAAGTGTGGAGAAACCACAAAGCATATTAAGGATTACCGCATACGTACTGTAAAGTTTGGAAAAGTACAACGAGGTCCACTAATTGGAAAATACAGACAGCGTCGGTATATTTGTCCGCATTGTGGTCATTCTTTTGCTGAAAGCAATCCATTTGTACGAAAACATATGCAACTAAGTGTAACTAATATTAGAATGCTATTTGATAAACTTACTGAAAGTGTAACCTATACAGCTATTGCTAACGAGTGTGATACATCTATTACTACAGTATTACGTTATTGCTCTATGATCACTATACCTAAGCCCAAGACCTTACCCACTGTGATTGGTATTGATGAGTTTAAAGGAAATGCAGAAGGCTACCAATACCAAGTTAATTTAACTAATCCAGATACACATGAAATATTAGATATTTTACCGAAACGTGATACGCAAGCATTAATCCACTATTTTGCATCATTTAAACATAAGGATCGCCTACAAGTTAAGTTTATTGTAATGGATATGTCCATACAATTTAAGCGCATCATGGAGGCGCTATTTCCACATGCGCATATTATCTGTGATCGATACCATGTATGTCGACTTGTAGATTGGGCGGTAGAGCGAGTTAGAAAGCGTGAGCAACATAAACTGGCTGCTTATTCACGTATGTTAAAACAGAATCGACGTGTACTAATGAAGCATCCAGACCATTTAACGGAAGCCGAACATATTAAACTATGTGAAATACTCAGAATATCTGATGATTTACGAAAAGCATATGCTTTAAAACTTTCTTTTAGAAAAATCTTTTCAATCTATGGTAAACAAAGAATAGCTGCACATTTAACGCATTGGTTGGAATTAGTAAAAGCATCTGGCTTAAATGAATTTAATAACTTCTTTACATCATTTCCTGCATGGATGACGCAATTAACTAATGCATTCTTACTTCCATATTCTAATGGATACACAGAAGGAACTAACAACAAAATTAAAGTATTAAAACGGATAAGCTATGGACTTCGCCACTTTGGTAGATTTAGAGTACGTATTCTACTTTTGAGCAAAAAGAATGGCACCAACCATAACTATGATTGGTGCCAAAGAAGACTCGTAGGGTGAATACCCCAACATTTGACAGAGAGCTTTAAAATAAGGGCTTACAGGTAATTCTGTAAGCCCTTATTTTTTTGTTGTACGCCGAATAGGCATGACTAAACCCCCAGTTAAACTGGGGGTCGGTAAAAAATTCTTAGAGAAAAGGAAAGAACCTCCTAGTGGTAAAATGAAGTTGGTCTGGCAACCACAACATTTCAACATAGGAGGTTCAATGTCAATGAATGACGTAAAAAGCTTATCACATAGTAAATGGAGATGTAAATATCATATTGTTTTTGCACCAAAGTATAGAAGGCAAATAATTTATGGACGGATAAAAGCTGATGTAGGTAAAATTTTAAGAGATTTATGTAATAGAAAAAAATGTAGAGATTATAGAGGCAGAATGCTGTCCGGATCATATTCATATGTTAGTAACTATTCCACCACATTTAAGTGTATCAAGTTTTATGGGATATTTAAAAAGCAAAAGTAGCCTCATGATATTCGATAAACACGCAAATTTAAAATATAAGTATGGAAATAGACATTTCTGGTGTAGAGGATATTATGTGGATACAGTGGGAAGATACGAAGGAGCGATAAAAGAGTATATTCGCAATCAATTACAAGAAGATATAGCACAAGATACATTAAACTTTAAAGAATATACCGACCCGTTTACGGGTGAGCCGGTAAAATAGGCAAAAATAAAAAGCCCCCGAGTGAGGGAGCGACCAGTAGTAATAGAGTGGTTGTCAGATCATTCAAAGCCCTCTTTAGAGGGCCACCACTAGAGAAAGACCCTTATAGGGTCAGAGCAAACCACCCGTTCAACGGGTGGTTATGATTTGACATCATAAAGTCTTGCGTGGTTTGACATCATTTTGACATCAGAATATTTTAGAGATACGTTCCACGATGTCATCTTCCATTTTAGGTGTTACATGTGAGTAGGTATCCATCGTTTCTTGGAATGAAGCATGCCCTAGACGTTCTTGTATAGCTTTCATATTAGCCCCATTTTCAATGAGTAGGGTGGCGTGGGTATGTCTAGTACCATGCATAGTAAAAGAAGGCTTACCGATTAAATTGGCGTATTTCTTACATAGCTTGCTGACTTCATCAGGACAACGAGGACCGCCTTTTATACCAGGAAATACAAGGTTATTATTGATCCAGTTCATTGTTTTAATTCTACGCTTGTCTATGACCGTTTTATGCTTCATAAGCTCATGGAGCGTTTCCGTATCAATGGCAATTATCCGTTTTGAAGATGTTGTCTTAGTTGTATTGGATATAACTGCCGTAGATCCGATTTTTGAGGGCAGTTTGTGAAATAGATACAGTTGATTTCTTGAAATCAATATCCGACCATCTTAAGCCTAATAATTCAGACCGTCACGATACCTGTTGCAAATGCTAATTTAAAGAGCGCATGATGTTCTACATTAGAAATATTGGATAAGAAGTTTTTTTAACCTCATCTGCAGATAGCGTTACCATATGACGGACTTTTACCTGTTTTGGCCGGTCTATGTTTTTTTCATATAGTTTTTTTAGGAATAATGTCATCTTTTTACCGCCTGCTCTAATATGGATCCTAGAATTGTCATGGTGTAGGATATAGTCCTTGATGACAATCCATCCATTGATTCAAATACATACCGTAATGTATTAGGTTTAATTTCGGCTAACTTTATGCCGCCGATTTTATCTCTAATATAGCGATTGATAATACCAGTATAACTTTGATATGTGGCAGGGCGTTATAGTCTTTGCTTTTTAGTTGTAACCATATATTAATCCAGGTGTTTAATGAAATAGTATCATCGAAATTAGCACATGCTTGATTTGTATTTATGTATTTCTCCATAGCTTCTATGGCCGCTTTTCTAGTGGTGCCATAAAAGAATTTACGCTTACCGTTGATGGTTTTCGATACCTGGTATCGTCCATCGGATCTCTTTTTTGCCATAAAAATAACCTCCTTAGCTTAAATTTGGGTATAAGAAATAAGCCTTAGAGGTTTTTTGTGGTATAATGTTATTGGAGTAAAAATGAAGTACCTCTAAGGTATGTAGTTTTTAATGGCCCTCACTGCGGTGAGGGCTTATTTTTTTACGATGCAGGGTATTGCACTGATTAACTGGGAAGAATTATAATGAGGGTAGGAAAGGAAGGAGGTAATCCAATGTTACACCAATTAATTGGTAAACTTGTTTGGCACACTGCGTTTATTGCACTGCTGACAGCGATATTTACCTTACCATTCATATGGATGCCTTCTGTTTGGAATTACACAGTAGGTGGTGTTGAGATTACAAAATATGCAATCGTAGTAGTTGCATCCATAATTTCATTTACGTGTTTAACGGTTACTATTAAAAAGTGATATTATTTGTCTAGGTCTTTAGGTGGCTTTATCTTAAGTCGCTTTGAAGACCTTTTTAATTTTTCAATCTCGAGCTTAGCCATTTCTTCTTGATGTCGATTGGATTCTGCTATCATTGCTTCTTGATGGCGATTCTCTTCCTCGACGTTTTTTAATTTCATTCCTAGCGCGCCGTCAGTTTTCAAAGAAAATTGTATATGGAGAAAAGGAATTTTAAAAGATAGTTTTCCGCCATATCTAAGATATCCAAGGGCTGCGGCAATCAGAGCTACTGCGGCTGCATCCCCAATGAGTTCGATGGGGCCGGGTGACTCAACACGCGATTTAATTGCTAATGCTTTATGCGCATCTGGAATATCATAAGCTTTAACCAGGCCCTTGATACTTGATAAAAGCTCGGCAAATTCATCAACTGTAACATCTTCTTTTTTCTCAACGTGAAGCGTAAGATGAACCTTACCATTTTTATAGTATAGGGCATATATGGATCTATCAATAAAATGTGAATAAATGTCAGCCTGTGTAATTGTATTCCTTGCGTTAAGTAACTTAGATAAGCGTAGGTCTACGTTTGTCTTTTTTATTCGAGTTAACCATCTTACTCTGATGCGTTTGATAAAACGGCACTCCTCATATTCAGGTTTTTCAATATCAAGACAAGACGTATTATTAAAGCCAGGAGATTCAGTATATGGCGTAGAAGTTACAACACCTATAGAGATTTCATTACTGTTAGCGCTAGGGATGATAATAACATCGTCAATAGATATATCAGTAACAAATTTAATCATTTGATTTATAGCGAGTCCCGGTCTTTTCTCATCAGGGTAGACTTTTTTGAATATACCAGTTAACTTTTCTTTTTACCTGAGAAGCTAGCGCAGCACTTTTTAAATCATCAAGATTAGTGAAATGATCCCACCCTAATGCTATATAGCCGTTTTCTTTAAAATCTCGATAAAATTTACCTCGTTCTGTTCTGATTAACCAATATCTTCTAGTAGAAGGTATTACTGGGATATCTATTGTACGTGTATCCATATTCTCTCCTTTATTATAAAAGCCTCTTACCCAGTAGTAGGGTAGGGAGGCTTATTTAGTTACTAAGAAATCTTAGGAACCAGGTATTTAACAATTTCCCTTGCAGTATTAACTGAGTTTTCACTGTTAAAGTTGATATTGTTTTCATCGTTGGTTCTGTCAAAACCTTTCATCGATGTGTTTTCGTGGCCATATGTGGCAAATTCCAAAAATCCGGAAGTAACACCAGTTGATTTTACTTGAATGGCCAAGATGTTCTTTATTGGAATAATCTTATAGGTACGATTCCCCAAGTTAAATAGACCGCCTTGAGTGCGATCGATAACAACACATGTATCATACACAAATAAATTAGCACCAATACCATCTAAGTGATATAGATGTTGGCCCATAAAGTCCTTTGTAGGGCTTTCGATAACTTTTGGTTCGCTGCTAAAAAATCCCATAATACTAACCTCCCTGCATTAGACCCTTTTATATTCCAAATATCCCTTTAATGATGCTGCGATTGCGCTCGTGTTTAGCTTTTCTTTCTGCTTCTTTTTGCTGAACTATTCTAGCTTCCTGTTGTGCCTGTTCTAGCTGAGCTTTTTCTTCCGCGCGTGCCTGTGCTTCATCGGCTTGTTGTTTCTTGTAATCTGCTAGTTTAGTATCACGGCCAACCAATCCTTTTACAGAAGCAATAAGTGCTTCATCACCACTACCTGGAGCGGCTACGTGGTTTTGGCCATTGAAATCATCTTGAACAATCGCAGCATCGGAACCATCTTGGTAAATATAATATTGACCAACATCCATAGAGTTATCTTTGAAGTATATGACATAAGACATAAGGTCTTGGTGACCGTTGGTCCGCACCCATACAGCCCATGCCGTCGCAGTATCTGTTGATGGGTCATATGACAATGTATTCAAATCGACTTTCCCCGTGTAGTTCGCATTTGAATAGAACCATTGCCAACGTGCGTCGTTAAATTCCTTCGCACTAACTATCATAGTTGAACATAATGTAAATATTGTTGCTAATACTAATCCCTTTTTCATTTTGTATCTCCCAGTATTGAATAATATGGTGATAAAAGTCGATTTCGTTAAGGTCAACATCTTCAATTTGAGACATTCTAACCATACGCTCGACTAAATTAACGTGATGATCGACATAAAAAATCATCATTAATAATATGCATTAATTCATGTTTAATTTCCTCTCTCATTCGATTATGAGGGAGGTTTTTGTTTATGTAGATATTATGAGTATCTACATCTTCACATTCCTCTGACACAGCATTAGCATGTGGTAAGTCGCAGTATATCAAATTTACAACCAATATAACACTCTCCCTTTAAAGTCATTTTTTTATTTTGTGGATTGTTATCAATAGACTTTAAATGTTTATTAATTTTACGTTCGATTTTCTTCAAGTCTTTTTTTCTGCTGGCAGTTCCTCTGGTTTAATTCCGCGTTCCGCTAGCATTTCACGAATGGTCGAATTATTCTGTACGTGTTCGTCTGTAATAGGCTCTTCTCCATACATATCGTTTTGTTCAACATTATGATTCGTCATTTCTGTTGCTAGATTTTTAGCTGCAATTGTTACAGTGGGAAGAAAATCAGCTAGAGGACGTGTAGGGTTAACCCCAAGTTTGTCTTTCATAGTTTGTGTAGAATGCCCTCCAAATAATGCAGTATCACCTTTGGAGCGAATGCGTGCAAAGCCTTTATTATCAACTCCGCGCTCGTATATATTTTGTGAAAGTCGCTTTTCTGACTCTTTTAATTGGTCGCGAGCCTCCAGCCGTTTTATATCTTTGTCGTACCGCTCTAAGGTTTCTTGTTCGTGAGTTTTTACCGCAAAATAGGTCTGTGCTAAAGCAATGACCTCTTTGCGAGGGTCGCCATTCATGGCGATTAAATAGCAGGCGTATCTTGTCAATTTAATATCATCGACGTTTCTTGTTGCTCCACTTCCGATTTCAACCATTCCGCCCACGTCGGCGAAATGGTCAGAAGTTATATGACCACTGCTTTTACATGCTTTTTTTAGCTTTGGCTATAACAGGTAAAAAAATTTTCTGTATTCAGTATATTCTAATAATCTTTGCAAATCCCTAGCATACCAATACTCATTACCTTCATCATCAAGTTGCTTTATAGAATCAAAAAGGCGATGTATACGAACCTGTACCAGTATTTTTCCTCAAGAAAAAAAGAAAAAAACATATAAGCTTCACCTCCTATTATTTATATTTCAGTTTTAGTGACTCTATATATTCAACAGCTTTTTTTCCATGTCCTCTTTAGAGATATCTTTTGCAAGAGAAAAAAAGCATGCGTGCCCCTGGACGTGTGCGTAAGTATTCCGCGAATTCGGTCGCTTCAGGAATTGTGTAGTATCCTTTTGTTTCGCTTGGAATTGTTATTTCCTCACCAACTTCAGCTAACTCATCAGGCCTTATATTTAAGCCTTTACAAATTTTTTTATGATGTTATTAATTGATGCTCCACCAACATTTCGTAATATTGAAAAATAATGTAGAAGGAGGCATTCCTATTTTTTTGTCGCAAATTCTCGTTGGGTACCTTGTTCTTTGATTTTCTCTTTTAGATAATCTTCTCTAGTCATTTTAGAAGCTCCTATATAAACAATCTATATCTGTATAATATCAATTAATGTTTGAAATTTCAATATAAATTTATTTGGCTTGTACGAAACATAAAGCTACAATAAATTCATAAAGATGAACGAAATTTCGTTTATCTGATGTTAAAATTTGTATATTGTCATTGAGCGAAGCTCAGAGCTTAACAGTCAAGCAGGCGACCGAATTACAAGAATTGAAGATTATCAACGAAGAACGGAGCAAGGAATTGGCCGAGCTCAAAACTATCAACAAGAAACAGAGCGAAGAGTTAGCGAAGGCATCGGAAATAACAACCGAGCAAGCGAACTCATTGGAGAAAGCCTCGACATCATTAGACGAGTTGAAGGCGGAAATAAAGAACAACCGAAGAACTGAACAAAGGCTACGTCGTCAACGTGATACATGGGCGATTAGTAATGCTGCACTTTTCTTGGCTAGTGCTTTACGCAGATAACATGGAGGTGATCCCATTTCTCCTTACTGCATAAAGGTGGATATGCAGACAACTTTTGATTATTAAACAAGGGCACGTACTATAAAAGTAGGTGCCCTATTTTTTTTGCAGTTTTGACATCAATTTGACATCAATTTATATTAAAATATGCTAAAAATATATAATTATATATGTTATATAAAAAGCTGATAGATACTGTATTCCTTGAGTTTATAAATATTTATTAAATGC
>BNJV01000194.1_pt1 | contig 47529 bp, 49 predicted proteins | sample 8540591 | NCBI WGS metagenome assembly BNJV01 (sample SAMD00202457, study PRJDB9452) | human saliva metagenome | host: Homo sapiens | reverse complement strand
AGTCCCTCTTCATAGCCTGCAGCGACTTGTCTCAAAAACTTGATAACGAATCTCTTGGCCGGCTTCGTGTCTGGAAGCTCTTTTTGAACAGTTCAGTTACCATCTCATCTGGACTCCCACTGTGATAGTATCCTACTTCTCTACCTTTTCAGTTTCAACAGTAATAGAAGATGGACGTTTGCCTGCTTGGTTATTGTCGTCTTCCCACATTTTCTTTTCAAGGATACGAACAGTCTCTGGTGTATGGCTGTTGGTAATTTCCGACCATTGATACTTGTGGTATAGCCTGCAACGCTGTCTTCCTGTAACAGAATAAGTGATCTCGGCCGGCTTCATATTTCGGAAGTTGGCTAAAACGCGCTAACGCCAGTTATCAGCGGAGCTGATTTCCTTACTCTCTACTTCTGTAGTTGTACCTGCCCTGCGTCTTCATCAAGTGAATGGTAATCTTATCCAGGGCGTTTACTGTCTTGATTTTTCCTCATCATCCCATTCTTAATTACTTCATAGTCTACGACTTGCGGTTGATAGGAGTTAGTAATGTCAAAGTCATGAAATTTCCGTAGTGTAATTTGCCACAGTATCTTCAGAAATCGTATACTTGATTTCTTGACCTGCTTTATACTTCAGTTTGAGCCACAAAAGTGATGGTCCATTTCCTTCGGAATCAGCTGTCACTTTCTGGCTGGCTACTTTTTGTCCATCTGCTAAGGGTGAACGAGTAATTTCAGACGGACGTTTTCATCTTGGTTCTGAGCATCATTCAATTCTTCTTGACTGTGATGTCCATCTTTTTCTGGTGTGTAACTATTAGTCAAATTAAATTGATCGGCTCTTGTCGTATAACCTGCTACATAGCTTCACTGATAGAGTAGTAATAACTTCCCATTCTTGTATTTTGGTAAAATCAACTTAAAACAGTAAGACCAAGCATCTGCGTAGAGACTGTCACTGTCTACCAAGCTACCATTCGCTAACTAAATGTACTGTGATAGAAAGCGGGACCTTCCCATCTTGAGTTATCCATCATCCCAGTCGCTTCCAGAAACTTCTGTTTTTCTGGGCTATAGCTATTAGTCAAGTTATAGCCATTGATCAGCTCGTATAGTGAGCAACTGTTTCCTCACTAATTGGATAGGTAGATTTCTTTTTCCACCCCGCATACTTAGGCTGATCTTTAGCTATACTTGCAGTCATCTGCTAGCTACTTCCTTAGAAGCTACCTTGCTTGGTGCTTGACCATCAACGGACTTCATCAAGTTGACTGTAATCTTACTTGGTCGTTTCCGTCTTGGTCATTGCTATCATTCCAAGTTTTTCTCACCCAGCGATTGTCATGGTTTTCCGGTGTGCCAACTATTGGTGATCGTATGGTCTTTTAATTGCTGTGTAACCGTCACCGCTTCCTCGCTCACACTGAAACAATCTTAGTTCCATTTTTATATTCTGGAAGATTGGTGAAAGGTGTAGCTTCAGTACCATCTCCATCTGGACCAAATGTCACATCAGATACTTTTCTCCATCTGCTAGAAGTTTACTGTAATCGTAGCTGGACGTTTACCATCTTGATTGCTTTTATCTTTCCAGACCTTCGTAACTTCAAACTGCGTAGTACTTGGGTATGACTATTGGTAATCCTAAACCCCTGTCGAACGTATCACTGCATCACACTAGCTGTGTAGCCAGATGGACTGCCACTTCTTTTACTGTGTAGACAACGTCGTGGCAGTCACCAGTAGATCGCTCAAGTATGGCTCCAACCATCCTCTGCTGGGGTGACTTCTGATCCTGACTTTTGACCGTCCGCATAAAGCTGAACCTTAGTGCTTGGGCGCTTCCATCTTAGCGCATCATCCAAGCTTTGATTTACTGGATACTGTACGCTTGGCTGGAGTATGTGTATTGGTCAGCCGGTAGCCTGTGATGGTCGACTGGTAATCTGCGACCGCATCTTCTGTGATACTATAGGCAATCTCACCTACCTTCATACTTAGGTTGGTTTTTAAAAGCTGTATTTCAGTCTCTCTGGACTGACTGTTTGACTAGCAACCTCAACAGGTTGACACACCACCATCAGCTTTAGCTTCATCAAGCTGAGCAGTTATGCTTGCTGAGCGAGGAACCATCTTCGGTCGCGTACATCATCCCACGTTTTGGTGCCTGCGAGCGTTAGTGTTTTCAGATGTGCCAATACCGTCTGCTACCGAAAACCACTTGTCCTTATCTCTCCTGTGACGAGACGATCAGTAGCCTGTTGGGTTGTTTTCTGCAACAGTATAAGCTGCTTTCAAGTATCACACTGGATCACTACTTATCAAATTCCCTGAAAAAGCTAGCTTTGCCAATTATTTAGAAGCATCTAGCGTAAGACTCTGGCCTCGCCTAGATCCCATCTACGTAGCGCTCAACTTCTACGGAACTTGGACGTTTCCATCTTGAATGTTTATCACATACACTGTCTTTTGGTGATGGAAAGGATTCGACTCTACTGGACACTGCAGTGTTATGTCAAAACTTCATCTTATCATAAGCTAACTACTCGCTACCCGACCTCCCGACCAGGTCGGACCTTAACCGTGCTGTAGCAGTTGCCTCCGCTTGCCACGTCGTAACCCTGCATGCAAGCCGTTGTCCATCACGAGATCTGCCATGGGCGTGAATCACCGTTTGCCGAAGAATTTCACCTTGCCTAAAGATAATATCTCCACGTGCATCCAGCCAGTTGCTCCGTTTGGACTGCTTGAGTGCTTTCCATCAATGCAGGTTCAAACTGGAACTCTCCAGCTACTCGAAAGTTCTGCCGTTTAAAATTTTCTTGGCTGCGTAAAACAACGTCATCCGAAAGACTTGACTGTTCCAGTGCCTTCTGTTGTTTGAGTAATGGCTGCAAAAAGCTTGAATAAAGTGTTAGAGCCATTGGCATAAACAATTATGTAATCATATGGGCCTTAGCAGCTCTCTTATCTACTTTCGCCAACACAATGCCAGGTTTGATAACCAATCGATAGACCACGTCCTATTAAATTTCCCTGCAGCAATGGTAGTACATGCCACTTCAAAGGTGACTGCTGTTGAGGATGCGACGTCTCACTGAAAGTTGCAAAGTCGAAGTGCCACGACCCAGTTTTTGAAGTAGCCTAGCAAATGTCAGGCCAGGCACAATTTCACAGATTAAGCTAGTCTTATCAATCCTTTTACGCTTCTAGGACTGACCAGCTGTCAGGTGAGAATAGATCTCGTTTCAAACAGGTACGCCAGTTGATGAGATTTGGGTTGTCTTTTTCTTGCACACATTTAGAAGCTCTGATGGCTCTACATCTCATGTGACGGCACGACTCAAAGTGCCACATCTCCACTTAACCTGAGAATGCTGCATTTGGTTTGGTTGAAAAAGCATTTTTGTCATTGACCTGCTGCAGGCCAATGATCACTTCTTCTTTCTTGTTCAGCGTGGTGAAGTAGTCTGAATTAGTAATCGTCGTAATCACGTGATAACTGGTTTGATCGAGCGATCTTACGACGCTGCTCACTCCTTCGCCTTCTGATCATCTCTCCTCAGTCACAGCAGACTCAAGATTTGCTCGAATCACTTCAGGTAATCTGTAGTCTCCATCCCTAATGACGACACTATCTCCCAGAGCGTAAATGTCGATTAACAGAAATAAAACTTCCCTCTCACCATGAGACACCATCTACAACTCTATGTTAATGTTTAGAAACCATTGTATTCAGTGAATAATTTTTCAGTTCCTCAAGCTTGAACGGGTTTTGACAACTGCACACTGGATCCAATAATAGAAATAGAGTCCATCATACAAAATACTTCACTAATCTTTTTCACTATAATAATCCCCTCTGATTTTATTTTTCAGCTACAATTCTATTTGATTCTAACATAAAATGCACTACATCTAGTACTATGCGATTTTCTTTTAATAAGTAGAATTATTTCGCTTTATCAGCTTTTTATTTAATACGAGAGGACACTCACTCAACTGCTAGAAATTTGATACTAAAGTCCTCAGCTGCAACCCAATGCGTTCAATATCTACTCCCCAAGTCCTCGTGGTTTCAAAAGTATCTAACAAAGGAAAATCAAAACTGCTGAGGCATATTGTTTCGCTGTGAGACTAATGTTGATTATTGAAATTACGATTACCACTACCTACGACACAAAGCATACAATTCTTTCAAAAGTCGATGAGCTTGCTAAGTCATTGTAGTTGAGATTTCTACATCTGCGAGTCGACACCATTGCCACCTTCTAAATAAGTCGGTAAAAAGCCACAAATGGATTATCCATTTGCAAAGAAATCCTGCCCCTCTTTGACCAAGTCTTTAATATCGAGTCTGCTCGACTTCAAGTCCTTCATGACGTTCTTGTAAAAACAGTTAAACGTTTGATAAAACTGGCTGTATTGCCACTAAACTGATATACACTAAGAAACCTTTGCCATTTTTCCTCCTGAAAATAAAAATAACATCTATCGCTTTTTAAAATTGTAAAGCTGATAAATGCTATTTGTCAAATCTTAAATAGTGGTGTCCTCAGTGTTCAAATCTTTTTGCTGCCGAAAGATTTTAAAGACAGCAACAGCTAAGAAATTGCATTGAGTCAACACCTGCAAACGTCAATACCTTAGGAATCAATTGAGCTGATTCACGAAATGTTGGTTCACTAAAAATAATGATACAAAAGGCTGTGACAGTAAATAGTTATAGGCTAGGACTACTATGGTAAAAGTGAATAACCAATATAAAATACATTGGCAAAAATAGATTCTTCTTAATTAGAAAAACAAATGTTGCTACCAATATCACCACACACATGTATAGCAATCTGTACCCGGATTGTGATTCAATACAAAAAGCCACATCGTAAAATTGATTATATTCTTGTGCGACATTGCCTTGTAGTTGTAATAGTTGTGCAGGATTCTCTACCTGCTTGCCCGTCAGAGGTCCCTACAAACCAAGAAAGTTTCCTAAAATCGATACAATCAAAAACTGTATAAATAGATTCGGTTTCTTTTTCTATATTCTCAATTCTATTTTAAAATGATAGAATCCAAGGAAATATTTTAGGGAATTCGTTTATAAAATTATTAAATATAGGAGATTAAAATAATTTTAGAGATAAAGATTACTATGCTATTAAAGCAAAGTTCCTTCGGATATCTATACACTTATTATAAAATATTTACTAAAAATTACAACTTAAATTCCTGAAATGTCACAGTTTTGTTCCTGAATGGTCATTTTCCTTTAAAATGTGGCATGATACCAGAAAATAAGCACTTTGTGATGACTATTGTCATGAAACAAATCCAACAAACCAGCAATGGCTCTTTTTGATATAGGTTCAACTCTAGTCGATAGAATAGAAGCTTGTACGCCAGAATAGAAACTGCCATTTCTGGAAGAATATTTTCTTATCAAGTCTCTATAACAGATGCTCAGCTATTTTAAGGAAAATAAAAAGGTGACTTAGAAGCACTCAACTTCTATGGACTTGAGCGCCCAGCTTGGGAGAACGGAATTAGAGACTCTCTATCCAAACCAAGGAAATATTAGAGCAACTGGGGCAAGAGTATAAATTGGGAATTGTCGCTAATCAATTACCTGGCCTAGAAGAGCGCTTGAAGGATTTTGGAATTTTAGACTACTTTGACGCTATCTTCTCTTCTGCTGACCTTGGGTTGGCCAAGCCCAACCCCACTATTTTCAGGCTGGCCTTACAAAGACTAACTGCTTGCCTCATCAAGCTATTATGATTTAGCGACCGCTTGGATAACGATATCGTTCCTGCCAAAAGAATAGGCATGAAAACTATCTGGATCAAACAAGGCTTCAGTCGTTTAGCTCAGGCCAAGAATCTTGAAGAAAGAGCTGACTGGACCGTCAAAAAACTGATTGATGTGCTTCCCATCCTCGTCCTAGCTAGACATCTTTAGTACTTTCTCTACTGTATAATATAGTCATTTTAAATAGGAGGTCTTTTTATGACTCACACCTGGCATGCACATTCGGGTCGTCAGTCCCTCATTTTCAATCGAACACATCGGTGGCGCAGAGGCCAATCAGCCGCCAAGGAACGCTTCCGGAAAAGCTAGGTTTACCGTGTCTTTTCAGAGCATTCTCTGAAAAATGATATATTAGGCTCTGCCTCCATCCAGCCGGGTGGCAGACATTCCGCTGCCTTTTCGATGACTCCGTTGATGCCATTCTGGCTACTATCGGTGGTTTCAACTACCAGTGAGGCTCCTGCCTATCTAGACTTTGAGTTGATTTGCTAGACATCCCTGAAGATTTTCTGGCTACTCAGACACAACCGCCTTGTCGCCATCTCTAGTAAGACCGGCGCGAAAACTCACCACATGGGACGTCCCACTCCAGCTTTCCAAGATCGAAGCCTTACAGGACTATCAGGACCGAGAGCTGCCTGCAAGGCCGTCAGCCAGACTTCTTATGAATTGACTCCTAGTGAAAAAGTGGGCAGTACTGCTAGCAGGTATCTACCCGACGCACCTCGACCTTCCATAAGACAGGAGGAAAGTCTACAACCATGGAAAAGCCAGCCACTGTGTGGTGCGGTCATCTCCACCCTTCTCACCTCCTGCGTGGCACACCCCATGCTCCGACAGATGAAATACCATGTCTCTTTGTTGAAGAGGCGGAGGAAGATGAATATGTGGAGCTTTGGGCGCAGTTGGCTGCCCTCCTTCCGCAAGCAGCCTATCCTAACCCACGGAGGCCCCTTCTCATCGGCTGCTTCTTCCAAAAAGAATGCCAGATGACAGGAGGAGCTGCTCCTTTATACTTGGACAAACATCCGATTCTAAAGACGAGTTCCCGTCCCACCCAACAGACTTGGACTTTTTGCCATGCTCAGCCAATCTTTTACCATTACCATTGGTGCTCAAGTGACGCAGTAGATGCAGGAAGATGTCTATCAGAATTGATGAGATAGTAAGAACTCCTCATTCCAGCTGGGATATGAGAGTTTTATTTCCTATTTGAAACGGGCTCAATGTCCACCAGGTCCATCACCCTGAGTTACCGCCTGGAGTCCACCCCCACGTCCACTCAGCTGCTGATTTCCAGATCGAGCTTCCGCCATTGGACCGTGATGAGTGCCACCAGTGTAGGTTGCCTGGCATCAAAGTCAAAAGCAGAGACCGTAGAAAGCGATACTGCTGAGATTTCCTCCCGACATGATGATATCTCCGTTAGAGTCAAGAGCATCAGGTGTCGCCTTGCTCCACCTCTGCCTTGGATGTCACCACCGCAATCTCCAGTAAAGATGTTGGCTCCGTCACTTGCATGAGGCGTTGATACCATCATCCTGTTTGCATAGAGATGACCAGTTTACCACCATTAATAGTCACATTGGTTCCTTCTAGTGCTTCAACACTCTGAGACTGTAATCAATACCGCCGTCAATCACTGCTGCATTAGAAAGCATGCACTTCTGTCGTCACCGGCATTAGTGGTAATCGTCCCAGATTGGCTATAGAAGATCAATGTCGTATCTTCATCACATTGGCTGCGGGCGTGTAGAGAGCGTCTTCATTTGCCGTCGTAAATCCAGAGGTTTGCATCCTCTTGATATTTAAAGCATCATTTGCAAGAGAGGGCTATTTTTATAAGCTTTGAGTGTACAGGGTGCCACGTACACGCAAATCATCATTAGACCTCTTGATCTGCGTTTGCACATAGTTACCTTTCCCAATCGTCAGACCATCGAACCATTGAAGGTCGAAATCATCCCACTATAAATGGCTTGCATCATAATCCCGTATTGGTGTGGTTGGCAGAGCTCAAGTGCTATTCCTGACTTCCCTTCTGCCAAGGGTGATGAAGGTCTGCCTCCGCTTTACTTTCAACAAGAATCGCTGCGTCCGTTCCTTTCATCGTTACACCATTCAAGACGGTTTGGACCCTCATCTCGATCTCCAGCCTTTCACAACGATTTGGATACTTTTCGCTGCTTAGACAAGATGCCAGGTCCCTGCAGCCGTGAGTTGTGACAGTCGTGTCAGATACTGCTGCACCACTGCCACAGAGACTTTAGGCCATTGTCGAGCCACTTAAGCTTACCTTGGTTGCCGCACTTGATTCAGCATAGGAAGAGATCTCATCGACCTTAAACGTAAAGTAGCATGAGCCTCTAGCAGGATGGTCTTTGTTTCGGCGTTGTTTGGCTAGTCTGCGCTTGTGCCGAGTTAGCATTGCATTCGACTAGCTAAACCACCTGCTCCCAGACCCAGCGTTAATAAAACCAGTGGGACCATTAACTCTTACTTTGTGGAGAAATTGTTTGACTTTACTTTGTTTTCATGATTGGCCTCTTTTCTCTGTACGTTATAGTTCATTTTCTTTGGTGATATGGCGACTATTATGGCACCTCCAAATTTTACCATTACGGCACATGCAAAGCATCGTTAAAGCTTTTTCTGTCATTTTCCCATTTAATTGGATAATATACTTTTAGATTTAAAATAAGCTACCCATATCAGATGCTTTTCCACCATAGCCAGTTCGCGCATGATTTGCTGCTCGATCGAAAATATCATCAGACATGAACCCTCATAATCCAAACTCTCGGAATGACAAACGTCAACCTGGCGCACGGCGTTGCACCGCTGCCAAAAATTAATCTTTTCCAGTACGCGGAATGGCTACAGACATAATCAAGGTAAAGCTGCTCGCAAATGCATGAAGCATCAATCGCAATCCCGGTCGTCACTAGCTAGGAATATCGATACCAACTCCTTGGCTCCACCAGGTGCTGAACGAAAACGAATCAGGCTGAAAGCACCCATCACAGCTTGAGTCTCAGCACTGAGACTCCCGTTAACTAAAAAGATACCAATAGTCAAATCAAGGTAGGCGAGTGCTAAACTCGCGACAGATCGACTTGCTGCAGACGTTTTAGACTAGTAGACCTTGGCCACAACCAAACCTAAGACTAAAAGCAACACCGGTGCACCCAGCATGGTCAGTGGCTTCCACCGCCGTACTAGTAAAACGTCATTAAATAATTGATTGCTAGTGTGGTTTACAACTCCTTTGTAGTCTGCTTGGTTTTCTTATAGGCGACGCCATGTTTCGAGAAAGATTTAGGAAGAGACTTGGTGCTGCTGACTCCAAAATCTCACTCGCCAGGTGGATAAGCTCCCCAGCTGTAATCTCTCCCTTAATGACATGGCCTTCTGGCAAGAGCTTATCCCCATGCTTTGCCATCTAATAAACTCAAATCCTCTGATCGATACAGTCAAATCATAGTCACAGCTTATCCGAGACATTGGTGTATCTTCATCCCCTTCATAGAATAGCGATTATAATAGATATACATCATGGGTTTGAACCTTTTTATATCGGGTCCTTGGAGCGCAGTCAATCTCTTCTGCACGAATCTGAGAATCATCTGCTCTGAAAAGCCTCGAGTCACGCTAGATAAGACTCCGCCGCCAGCAAGTCGGATCTGAATCAACGCGACGCATACTCATTCCGTACTTTCTATTTCTAGAAAACCTGGCTGTCTTCTGTTGGTGCTTTCATCGTAGTCCGCACCCGCAGTTTTCTCTTGAAATAAAGGCTTTTCTAAAGACTCTCGAGATCATTTGAAAAGTCGATGTACTATAGTAGAGAGTTGCTGATGGTTGAGTAAGCATGGTCGTCTTCTACCATGCATTCTTCAAACTCCGTCAGTAAATTGCTCAGACACTTCCTTTGAAATAACTTTATATTTTGTTTCAAATCAACTGGGAATTTATCTTTAAACGTCTCATGGGACCTCTCTTCTAGCTTCTTGATTATATACTGACATTTTACGGACCAAAAGCTTAAACGAAAGTCTACTTCAGACACAAACATCCCCTCAGGAGATGTTGCTTAGATAGGAAAAGAAAGATGAGTCTCTCTTTTGCACCACTCTTAGGGTCCGTCAAAAGACTCTCAACTGTTATCTGTCTCGATAGACCAAAGGCTCCAACAGCCATAAATAGAAGCAGGACCCAACCATCAGGAAAGTTGACTTGCCCTCCAATCTGTCCACCCATTGGAAATCGTTTGGCTGAGGGCCAGAGATACAGAGTAACTACATCGGCAGCCAAGTGATCGGTAGTTTGGAAAATCTTTATTGGATTTAGCCTCGATGGGATAGGTTCCCGCACTGGAAGCAGAAGCTGCAAAGTAGCAAAGATAAGTGCTGCGAAAGCGCCCAGCTTATTGTCCCATGTGACCAAAGGCTGTTACAAAGTGCCATAAAAGGTCATGCTGGTTAGAGATAATCAGACCAAGAGTCGCTTGATTCGTGGTTGGCAGATAGAAGCCAATCATGTGTACAGCGGCATAAACCAACACACCAGCTACAACTGAAATCCGCACCATTTTAGCTTCTAGACGGGCTTTGAGACCATTTCCCATTTGGTCTTAGGTTCTTTCCTGGAAGGAAGTGTGTACTAAAGATGATATTGGATTTGAAATGGCCGCTACAAACAAGGCTACCGAGAATTACATGAGGCGCCATTCCAATGCCGTTTTTCTCTACCTGTGTCTTTATCCGTCTCGGTCGATGTTAACTTGGATTTTGCCAACGTTTTAGCATTGCTTTCTTTAAGCTGACCCTGATAGCTTAGTGTCTGCATCTGTTAATCCTGTGGCAAAGGTTGACTCGCATCAGGAAGCTACTGTCGTCGATGTCCGATCAAACTTGTTTCCTCCATCCACTAGCTTTTCCAATCGCACCTCTTAGTTGACTACTTCCCATTCCACTAATTTCCCAAAGGTGCTGTCAACTCTGTAGACTTATCTGCTTCTGGGTAGAAGTCGCTCGTGGCCAGTTTATCAACGTTGGATGGCAAACAGGTTATTGTCGCATGAGTCCAGTGGCCTTCAGAGGCTTTTATTTACAGCAGTGGTGTGCTCTGGTCCATGCCTTGGACTAGTTGTGCGCAGTTGTCAACCTCATTGAGTACCAGCTCCATCAGGACTTGCCTGTGCTCCCTTTATTTACTATTTTCAAGGTTGACTTTTATTGTTGACAAGCCATCATAGCAAGACCTGTTATCATCGTTGCAGCTCGCAGGTAGCACTTGAGTAGAAGCACTGTTCAGTTGACTCATTTTTGTCTGACTAGTCATGTTTTAACGCAGCACAATGAGGTCTTCGCATGGTATTGATTTCTGATGGAATTGCTCTGCGCTGATTGGTTACTACCTGCTATTAGCGCTAAACGCGCTTCTTGTGTATCAATCTGATTTTGCTTCACTAGAAGGGAGGCTTTGATAAGCGCTTGTACCTTGAGACACTGGCTGAAAGCTGTTGCTTTGGCATCTTGGTTAATGTTGAGGAATCAGCCTGTACAGGGCTTGGCTATACTGTTTAGTGAAGCTTCTATACTAGCTATGTTGGATTGTTTGTATCTGTTGACATAGGCTTGTATACTAGCACTTTAACTGTAACAATGCAGTCGTTACAGAGTCTTGGATTGTCTTGGTTAGTTTGCCAATTTCGTATCCTATCGAACTCTTTAAAGGCCAATGAGGCCAGTACTCAGATTTTCTGCGCAATCGCTTAAATGTTGGACTCCAGTTTCCCAGACTGGAGAAAGCTGCTGCACCCCTCCTATGCGAAATTAGCAGAATTTTCAGAGAGCTGACTTGCTCCCTCTGCTACGGTAGCGACACCAGTTGCATAAGTAGTTAGGTCCTGACAGTTACCAGTGCCAGCTGACACAGCTGGCTTCTCCACCCCTCCTGTATAGCTCTCTAAGCCTGCATTCAGCCGGACGGTTCCCAGGCGAGGATTAGTTGTCGCTTGATTCAGAGTTTTAAATTATCACGCCAGTATTTGACTACCTGGCTCTAGCGTTGCTGGCCACCTGCAGTTAATTGTTGAAGGCACACCATTAGAAGCCTTGCTTAAGCCAATTCTTTAAGTTCATGTTCTTGAAAGAGACACTTGTATAGAGTATTGGTCACATTTTGAGCAGCGGTTTGTTTTCAAAGTCAGCTGCGCTGAATCACTCATCTTACCAGCACTAAAACTACTTGACCGCTTTGATGTTTGATAGTCACTATTCATTTGCTTGGGGATACGTCACTTCCGGATACCACCACCAGCACGCCTCAGACAAAGTCCTAGGCAACGTGACCACCATATAGTAATCCCTTTTTCTAATCCATCTTGTGCATTCTTTCTTGCTTTACAAAATGAAAGTCCAAATTCTGTTTCTCCTTGAGATTTGCAACAAGGGTCCCCACCTATAGATAAGGTTTTACCAGCTGTAGTTACAGCTTTATCCTGGTTAACGACCGCCACTGGCAAATGGGATACATTTCCATAGGGATCCCACATCGAGACTGAGGAAAATAACATTATACAGAGCGGACAGAGAAACCTCAGCATCCACAATGATAAAACTTGAAAGCTAAAGATCGCTTTCCATTCTCTTAACATACGCACCTCACAAAGAATTATACATAGTGTCTAAAATTTGATACAATAGATTATACATCAGCAAATATTACAAGTCATTTTAACTTGAAAAATGGACATAGTGTTCAATTTTGTTTAGAAAGTTCAAGTGAATATGGAAGCAATAAACGTAAAAACTATGATTGGAACAGGCTATGGTTTCATCTTTTAGAGAAAAGAGTTTCGAGCATCTTTCAGCCGTTGAGCTAGCACAAGAAGCAGGCGCCAAGTCGTGGTAGCTTTTACACACACTACCAAAGATAAATATGATTGATTGAACGTTATCAACAAGGGCTTTTCCAGCAGTTAGAAGCGATTTTTGAGAGAAGCACTCAATAAACAGGTGGCTATTTTAGAGGTTATTGACTTCCTAGAAAGTGAACCTCTCTTATCAGCACTTTTATCTGAAAATGGCACCAAAAGAAATCCAGACTTTCTTGCGCGCAAATTTCCAAAGTCGCTGATCAAGAGTTACAGAAGCAATCTAGCAATAGCACTATACCCAAATCAGAAAGGAATATAGATGTCTATCTTACCAATGCTGGTGTCCTACAAATGTGGATTGCGAGAGGAAAAAGAAAGCCCTGCAACAAAATGACGGACTTCCTTCTAAAAATGCTAGGATAAAGAGGCAGAAAGGCTCACCCTTTCCTATGTTCACGGTGTTCTTCCATACTCCATCACACTCTATAGTCGCACTCACAATCCCTGTAGGTTTTCACAAGCTGATGAATAGCGCTTCTAATTTGCTGACTTTTTCTCTATGCTCATCTATGCAAATATGAATCATGGCATACCTTATCGTGCCATCTGTCGTCCAGACATTTAGCTGGGCAATAGCTTCAGACATTGTCTAGACTCCCAGTTCTTGATAGAGCTGACCTAGATCAATATCGCTTGGAACATGGTCCAGTAAAGATTCGATATTATCCCAGCAAAACTTGGGCAAGGCCTGACTTAAGATAAATCCCGAAATCAAAAGAGACAGCAGGGGTCTAGAAAATACCAGTCTGAAACGCAATACAGAAGAACTAAAAATAACCGCTAGCCACCCCAGAATATCCCTCTAGAAAGTGTAGACTGAGAATGGACTCATTGTGACTAGGCCATGATCTGACCACCTTGCTTGCTGCCAGATTGACCAGAATAGCGACAATTCCTAGACCAGCATCCCGTTATAATCGACAGGTTCTGGGGCGAAGACCTGGGAACATTTTCCCAGAGGACCAAAAGGTAAACCATAATCAAAATAATAGAAGTTAGAATGGCTCTAGTAAACTATAACGCTTGTAGCCCAATGTATAACGGTTGTCTTTTTTATTAGTATCTTTCTAAAAGCGTTGATAGGCTAATCGCCAACGCATCCCTGTATCATGGATTTGCGTCTGCTAGCACTGCACACAGAATGAAAGTGCCAAACCGAAAACAACTTCAATAATGGCGAAAGACAAATTCAAAGAAAGGCAATCATCATTTTGACCTGATTTCTAGCATCCCCTGTTACATCTGATATTTTTATAGTATAATATATCCAAAAAGCAAACACTTTGTTCGATTCTATTATCCATCTTTTTAGAAAAGGACAGAGCAAATCTAGTCTTTTGTCAGATAAGAGACAGACTCAGATTTGTTTGAAACGCTATGGACAGACGAGTAAAAATCACGCGCAGCCATTTACCAGGCTTTTTCTCAGCCTCTTGCATCGCAAGAGCTATGAAGCCATCACTGTTCAGGAAATCATCGACCTAGCTGGATGTGGGAAGGTCTACTTTTTATGCCACTTTGAAACCAAAGAAGTCTCTACTGAGGAGCTCTGTCAAGAGCTGTTTCAACATACTCTATCGATCGCCCTGAAGGGAAAAACTTGACAGAAGCAACGACCCACATTTTTCATCACTTTCAAGACCAAGATCGTATCGCTTTCTCTACTCTTGGCAAAAACCTTATTTTATTAACCGCTTAAAAGAGCTAGAGCACTACTATCTCGTTAATTATGGAAAAAGGTTTGAGCAATAAGAAAGCTCTACCTGAAGATTTTCTTGAGAAACCATGTAACAGCTACTTTTGTTGGAGACGGTTTCATGGTGGCTGCAATAGCGAAAAGAAATTGATGAAGAGGCTATTAGCTGTATTTTCTGGACTTGATGAAATAACTCATCAAAATTTATTCTAGGAGATTTTATGCAACAACGTTCTAAATTTTTGTTCCGATTATCATGATTGGATTGTCCTACGAACACCTTTTTAGTGATTTTTACCTATTGTCTTATCAGATATTGCCCGATGGACTACATGTCTCTCAGCTCACTTGACTACTGACCAGTCTTCCTTAATCATGTTTGCTGTTTCTGCCTCGTCTTTGCCCCTGCTTGGCATGATAATTTGGACTGAGAAACTCTTTTACTCTGGTTCTAGTTTTTGACCTCGGCTCACTGATCCGAATCTTTTAATCTACCTCACTTTTATACAGGAACGATTATCCTGAGGAGCGACAGCTCTACTAAATGTTCTTGCTAGGTATCATACAGGCGAACCAACCACACCGAATCGGACTTTTTGACAACTCTCTAGTTTATGAGTCTCTCTCTATTATCGTCTCTGCGCTTTAGCAGTCCTTGTCAATGTTAGCTCCTGGCAAGGGTTGATTATCACTCTAACACTGATTTGTCTTTTGTGCTTTCTTTATCTGGTTCCCAACACGAAACACAATCACATGCTTGAGGATAAAGGGAAGGAATCATCCAGTTACTAGGCCTACTAAAAACAAAAAGTAGCAAGCTCTCATTATCTTCTAGTGGTCTACAGTCTCTACTCTTTTTATACAGCTATGACTTGGCTTTCCAACCTTAGCTCTACAGGCTGGTCTGTCCAAAAATGCTTCTGTATCTTGGCTTCCGCCTTTTCATTGGTTAGCTACCTTTTTCATGACGATTCTGAGCTTAACCACACGATTATCTGCACGCGGACGCTTGATTATGATTTCATGTGTAGCTGCAGCAGGTCTGTCTGGAGTAAGCATGTTGCTCTTCAAACAGACAACTTCCTTTATTGGCTCTGTACTAAATTTATTGATTGGAATATCTGTTAGTGCTCTTTTCCCTACCTCATGGTGACTTTCTCACTTAAAACAAACACACCAGAGCAAACTGCTCAATTATCTGCCTAGCACAAACAGGTGGTTATATCCTTGCAGCTTTTAGGACCTAGCCTCTTTGGCTTTGGTTTTGATTTCTTTCAAATCTTGGACTCCAGGTATTCTCGCACTGCTTATTTTAACAGGAATCATGACCGCTTCACTGTTTACATTGAGAAGTTTGATAAGATTTTGTAACACAAAACACTCCGTTTATCAAACTATAGGTAAAACGAACCATAAAATTGTATTATTCAACAAGGCATAATCCTTTATCTTTACGGGATTTATGCTTTTTAAAAATTTCTTAAGGTTAATCATAATTATACCAAGCAATATAGCTTCTCACTTACGGAATTAACTCCTATCTTATATCTCTAGAGGGCAATCTCAATATTTTACATTGAAAATGCGGTTTTCATATCAAACGTCTATTTTTGCAGGATCAAAGTCCTCTAGCATGACAGATTCTGGATAATAAATTTAAATATAAGAAAATATACTTTCCCTTTTTAACCCATAAAGAGAATCTCCTATGTACAAAGATATAGGCTATCTACATAAGGAGATTCTTTTCAAACTTTCTTTATTTTACATGAAGCAAATCTAGTATCATTCTCTATCACTTCATTTTTAATCATAATCAACATATCTCCACCAAGCTATAGTTGCGATGAAAGACCCTAGAATACTCACTCCAAATAAACTGACACTGCTCCCAAAATCAATGTTGCTTTTTCCTGCAATACCACTTGCAAATGCAGGATCGCCCATGGAATGTATCTTCCAAAGTTAAGAGCAGAACCAAGCTGGAGATAATAGTAAAATGATAAATGCCAATGGAGACAAATAGCCCCTGCCTAAACAAACAAAAAGCTACTGGAGTGAGAGTACGATCGTAAGAGTAGTACAAAAACCAAAAGTGAGTATACCTTTGAAAATCACCGTTAAGTTCCCACCATCAAGTCCAATCAGATTGCCAGCCAACAATCCCAGTCACAGTGCAAAAATTGATAGAATATAGCCCATAGAGCGATAACGATAAACTTGGATAATACGATTGTATCTCTTCTTATCGGGAGTGCTAATAGGTCTATCATAGTTTTATCAGAATATTCTCACTAAAAACCCAAGATGCTGTAAACCCAAAAATGAGCAATCCCCCAACAGAAATGACTTGCGATACGGTCATTAAGTACGACGACCAGTCTGTTATCCTCATCATTTCCATTTTTGCAGAAATCAAACCAAGATTTTTGAAATTTCTGGATATTTCATCATAGTTGCAACAACCCAACTATAAAAGGAACTAAACAGATAGAACAAGTAGTTACGATGAAAGTTTTTGATTTTATTAACTTTTCCATTCAATTAAAACACAAGAACTAAGCTTTTTCATTCGAGATTCCTCCATGATAGTCATTCAGTATTCTTAAGAAATAATGCTCTAAATCTTCTTTTTCAACAATCAGTGTTTTAGGCGGATAACCTGCATGGACTAGCAATGCTGGCAATATCTTCCGGCATTCCACAGATTTTCTATCAGTTAATTCTAAGAAATCGATATTATTTTTCTGTGTCTGATTGAATGTTTACCTGATAGCCATGATTAGATAATACTTCTTTCCTATAGCCTTATTATTAGAGCCACTTAGTAATAACGCTTCTTTTCTAAGTACTGTCCATCTAATTCATTGCTTTCAACTTCTCTTATAAGTCTGCCCTCATGTACAATAACTATTCTAGTAGCAATTTTAGATATTTCTTCCAGATTATGACTGGAAATAAGGACAGTTGTACCTAGATTATTTTGGCCAATTCCTTTAACAGCTCTCTCACTTCAAGAACGCTCAAAAGGATCTAATCCATTTGTCGGCTCATCAAGAATTAGGATTTTTAGGTTTTATGAATAATTGTTTTGTAATTTCCTAAAGCGTGCAACATTTCCTAAAGAAAGATGTTTCTCCTCGTTTATGTTCATATTGCTTTTAGTTTTAATTTTCAATTACCCAGTCAATAGTATCTTTATTAACTCATTACTAACGATTTCAAATTTTTCTCTCACAGTCAGTCTGGATAAAGAATAAGGCGTCTCGATAATATAACCTATTTCTGTTTTCGAAAGTTCAAAATTACTCGATCCCAACTTTTTCCTTGAATATAACATGCTCCCTGATGTAGATTTTCATCACTCTAGCATCATTCTCATCGTCGTCGTTTTCTGACCATTCAGTCCTAAAAACCCTGCTATTTCACCCTACTTTATCGATAGATTCAAGTTGTTGACAACATTTTTGTTCCATATCTTTAGAAAGCTTTATGGTTCTAATTGCTTCTTTCACCATTACCTATCCTCCCTTAGTAATTTGTTCAACAACTCCTTGTATGACTAACTTCAATGTAGTATCAAATTGTTCTTCACCGATTTCGATGTGTAATATAGTCACTAGCAATCGTTCTAAATAAAAGCAGAGACGATTTCTACCGATACATTTTCTAATGTTGATTCGATCAATTTTTAACCATCCATCATCTATCAGATGATGATTTGTTATCGCCCCTTTTTGGTAATTTTCTTACGAGTAATTCCATTTCATGATTTTTAAATATGGTATACATAAATGAATAGCGGAAAAATCTTGATAAAATCATAAAGTAACTGTACCAGACGATTTGTATCTATCTTGACTTCACTACTCACTGTTCTGTCAGGCGATCTCATAACATCTATTTGATATTCTTCTAAGACCGTGATAACATTTCTTTTTGAAGAATAAAAATTATAAAAAGAGCCTTTAGAAATATCAGCCAAGGCTGCCATCTGGTCAACTGTGGTCTTAACCCCATATCTCTGGAAGGCATTCCTGCGACCTATGAATAATTACCTCTTTGCCTCAGCGCATTGTACCAACCTTCACTCTATGATTTTTGGTTTTACAGTCATATGTTATCCACAGGCTAACGATGTCAATCATGACCTGAACCAAGTTAATGGTTTCTGAAATAAAAGCTCTAATTTCTGTAGTGAGTGAAAAATTATAGTTCTGGTCAAAATCATTATCAGACAAAATCTTATGGAACTGTTACTTTTTATTATAAATTTAATAGGAATTATTTTGATATCTCTATCTTCGGTTATGTAAATGCTGGAACTCATAAAAATTATCGCTAAGCTAGATTATCCTGCACCCTAAATTCCTCACTGCCATAAATAAATGGTCAACATGACTTCAAAAATAAAAAGTCGCTCACCAAGAGTGTAGAAAAATTACAAAACTCTGGTTCGTTTACACCATTTCCGCTATAAATTCTGTAGACAAGTAACTATTACAGAGACTTCCTTAATCAAGAAAAAGCATCCGATCTCAACCAGAAAATTTCTAAAATACTAATCGAGAAAGCCCTACTACGGCATCGCTAAAAATATCAAAAGGAGAGGCCTAAATTGGTTCTCTCCACAGATATAACATTTGGTCAACCCACAGTTGACAAAGAGCTCTATTTGTATATTGTTATTCACATTCTGTAAAATGAAAAAGACGTAATCAAGAACTTCGTATTCTTTTCTACCGATAATAATCATAAGCTAATCAGGGGACTGCCATCTGCGACATAAATGATGCCACACTCAGTAAAGCCATAAGACGTGATTACCGCTTGCATGGGCTTAGTTATCTTCATAGAGTATCGATCCGTAGATAGGCATCTGCCCGCAGCAATAGTCAAAAAACCTTATGAGCCAGGCCTTCACTTTCGACCGCTTTGATGCGATACGGTGGCATCGACATTACAAGTCCTCAGACGAACGCCACGCACCCTTTTCAACGATCTGATAGGTTTGGATCCTCTCCTATGATAAAAGCAAAAGTTCCGACTATCTTTCCATCCTCCTCTACAACAAAGGAATGATTAGACAGTATGTCTTCTTCAATTAGATGTTTGCTAGGATAGCCCTCTCCCCACTGGGTCGGATTCCTTTCTCTTTCATAAACCGGCGGGCAAAAGCATGTATCTCCGTGATATCTCTTATATCTTCCTCTTTGGATTGACGTACTTTCATCTTTACCTCCTTTACAGAATGATGCGCTACTTCTTTAGCTCAATCATTCATTATACTACAAGAAAAGGAGACCGAAACATTCTTGTCTTAGCCTCCTTCTTGAAAGAATACTATTTAAATTCCTCTGGTTCTCCAGTATACTGAGACCATTCTTGACTAAAGAAACGATCGTTCATCTGATAGCTAGGAGCAGGCTGCGATTCGATACAAAAGCGATCACAACTTTATCAAAAGCCAGCCAACCCAACCATCCCATATGGATGGTATCTTGCATGAAGTAAGGCTTACCTCCATCCTGAGAAAAATCAGCAATATTTGTAAAGCCCTGTGTTGTCAACTGATACTTGATTTTTGAACAGCCTGTTGATACATTTCTTGGCTCAATCCTGTATACCCATCCATTTTAGCATTGACCGGAGGAATAACAAAGATAACATTCGTTTTTGATTTAGCAAAAAGGTCCAAAGCTAACTGCAAATCATTGTATTCAGGAGACTGCAATATGATAGTTTTCTTCTGAGAACCTTTGAGACGTTTCAAGGCTAAACGATTCTGATAGAATTTGTTTTTCAATGCCCAGATCATCTACTACTTGTATGTTTCTGTGCTTCCTCCACACCAACTTTCTCTAAAAGCTGGATAAGAAAATTTGCTCGAAAGATAACTTAGGTAAGATCAGATTTTCATAATTCTCATTATTAGCCGCTACAAAAGTACTAAAAAGCATCTTCTCGCTGGTTAATTCGAGCCATAAAACGAATAAAGATCGATCGAAAACTAGTCAAAGATTCTTTTCAGCCAACTTTTTGACATTATCCTTCATAGCAACATTAGGATATGAGTTGCAAGAGGCGCTTTGTCTGCATATTGGGCGGCTACATCCCCATTTTGTTGCTTTTAAAAAGCTAGTCAGCTGATCGCTATTGAAATATTGCTGAAACAGCAGAGCATCATATCCTGTAAACCACCGAGGAGAAACAACATACACCGCTGTTTTATTCTCTAGTTGTGGTAGTCTTTGCCGCATGCCAAAGTATTGATTCAAAGCAGCCCCTTTGTCCTAGGAAATACGGACGGTAAGAGCGATTATATTTCTCAGCTAAGACCGCTGGATGCAGACTATCAAAGCGCAACCACTCGCTCGAACCAAAGAAAGGAACGAAACGACGATCTTTACGTCTGTCAAAGCTTTAGCTTTTTGAGTCCGATGGAATTCTCTGCGGTTAATGTTACCGCTGAACGTTTTTCATTCTCAAAATTGCGACTGCAGTTTATTGGATAGAAAAATAGCAAAGCAGCTACTAATAGCAGCGCACGGAAAAACTGGCCCTAAAAATCAGCCATAGTCTTTTTAAGCATTGCGAAGCTCCGTTACACCTTCAACGATTTTTGTTTGCAGTATTCCAATCGTCACGACCAAACTCAGAAACAGGTACGCGAATATTAAAGCGATTTCTCAATTCTACGATTAATTCTACCGTTCTCCATACTATCCAAAAACACCTGCATCAAACAAGTCCTCATCCATCATATCCGATACATCTTCATGAATAGCTCATCAATTTTAATTACTTCTGCTTTTACATCCATTGTTTATTCCTCTTTTTATATGAACCAAAAGCTCATTCAAAAATCCAGAAAGATTAAGAATGAGAACATCACAAATACGAAAAGTTATAACCATTTCCCAAAGCTTGCGTCCATTTATTGTCTGGCACATAGCGATAATCCTTTTGTTTTTCGTTCTTTATTAAGTGTCTTTTCTTACGTAACTAAGCATCATTGACAATCAAGCCCAAGCCATGAAACACACCATACAGCAACATAATACCAGGTGACTCATGCCAAAAGCCCACGATCGCCATATTAATCAGATAAAGCCACAGCTGATGTGGTATTTCTATTCTTAAATACTTTATTTCGCATCAAGACCATGACCAGTCGCATAAAGACAAAATCACACGTAAAAGACAAACTCATGTGCCAACAGATTCCAAAACTCCTTTTAAATCACGAGAGATAAAAGGTTTGTCAAAATTTGATCGGGACTCTTAATTCCCATTAAATGAGAAATTGCTACTGCAAACATAGAATAGCCTGCAAAATCAAAAAGAGATCCGAAAACCAAAAATATACATGACCCTAGCGTCGGTAGGTTAAACCAACCACCTGTCTGAATCGCAAGTTGCTTTAATGGCGGCAACAAGATGTGACCAAAAATATGTGCCAAGACAAACTTATAAAGAAAGCCTAGCATGATATAGTGAACTCGACTTCTCCAGCATGCTCAACACCATCTCGCTCAGGGATCTGGATATAGTCTTCATTAAACCGTTTGAAGCGATCGATCGGACCACTAGAAAAGGTCGGCATAAGAGCATAAATCGTAAAACTCCCAGAGACTAAAAGTCTGTTAAAGCTCCGTCCCGCAACTCCATCATCATACCGACAGATCGGAAAGTCAGATAGGAAATCCCTCACCTAGCAAGGACTGATGATGGTCTTGAATAGCTGATTGTGACTTTCACAATCGTCAACGGCAAAACTGCCAAGAAAACGTGTAAATAGAAAAATCCACTTATTATCCCATCTCTTGCGATAAGACTTGTAGACAAAAAGCGCGTAAAAAGTCTGCCAAATGACATAGAAGGCAAAAAGCATAGAGCTGTCAAGTCCGGTCCGACAAACATAAAGATAATAAAAGCTAAACTAACCAAGGTTTCATAAATTGGAAATCTTCTTTAAAGAAGAGACCAATGAAAATGGGTAACACCGCTAAAATAATATAAACAAAATATTGAGATATCGCCATAAGGTTCTAAGTGAGGAAGTTGTTTTTAAAATTTCCATCATCGGTTATTGACCTCACTAATTAAACCCTTAATATCAATTTTACCATTTGGCGTTGAAAGGAAGAGTCACGGTAAAGAAACTTAGACGGCATCATGTAAGACATCATGATATCTTCTAAATCTTCCTTGATAGCTTTTGTAATGTCAATTTCTCTCTCAAACTGCTCTGTCACTCCATCCTCTAAGATCACATAAGCCAAGAGATTTTGTACCTTGTGGTCTTTGTTATAGCGAGGACGGCCACTGCCGAATCAATATATTTAGATTTATTGAGGTTCTGTGAAACATCCTCTAACTCAATACGGTAGCTATTAAACTTAATTTGAAGTCCATGCGTCCCCCGTAGAGCAAGAGCCCTTCGTCAGTCATGGAACCCACATCACCAGTGTGATAAGCAGGTAGACCCTCAAATTCAAAGAACGCTTGCTGTTTTTCCGGATTGTTCATATAACCTTTAGAAACCGCTGGACCAGATACAATGATTTCTCCCTGTTCACCGTTTGGAAGTTTCTTCCCATTTTCGTCAATGATAAAGGTTGGAGAATCTTCCTTAGTATAGCCGATAGGTAGGCGTTTCATCGTGGCTAGCATCTCATCTGTAATCGCAACAGCTGATAAGGCAACAGTCGCTTCTGTCGGTCCATAAGCATTGATGATTCGAGCATTCGGGAAACGATCGCGTAACTTTTTGGGCTGTCTTAACTGTCAGCTCTTCTCCATCAAAGTAAAAATGGGTGATACCAGGCATTTTTCACTATTGAAAATCATCTGACAGCATAGCCATATCGGCAAAAAGACGGTGTTGAAGTCCAGATAGCAATCCGGCAAACTCAAGATCGTCTCAAAGAGTTGCTTAAAGTCTTGTGTAATGGCACTTGAAGTGCAAATAGTGTACCTCCTAAAGCCAGAGTTGGCTCAGTACATCACAGACAAATCAAACGAGTACGGGGGCTGTGCCAACATTTGCGGTTGAGTAGGCGTAGCAAACTCTTTATCTGTAATCATCCAGTTGGTGAAACTTAGTAAATTGTCATGAGAAATTTGAACCCCTTTTGGGCTTTCCTGTCGTTCCAGATGTAAAGATAATATAGTGAGTTATCATCCCTTTGACAGAATGGGTGATTTCGTAAAGGCGTTTTTGCGCAAAAGTCGCTTGCAAGTCAGCCAATCCGATACTTGAAACAGCCACTTCCATAGGAAAATCTGCAATTCCAATGATCAAGCTTGGCTCTGCCACTTCTACAATAGCTGCCACGCTCCAAAGCTGAATGGCTGTCAATCGGGATATAAGCATGTCCTGACTTCGTTAAAAGCTACAAAAGTCGCAAGCATTTCATATTCTTGACCACCAAATACTACACTGGAGACTTTTCTGGTAAACCAAGGCTGTCGATCTTAGCTGCCAGCGAGTCAGAGTCTGATTTCAAATCAGCATAAGTATGAACCTCTCCTAAAACATTGTAGACAGGGAAGTCAGGCTGTGTTTTGAGCATAGCGCTCAATCGTTTCTATCATGTCGTTAATAATCGTATTTGTCACAAAGGATACCTCTTTTAATCTTAAAATTCATTGTAAAATAAAGCCACCTTGTCCTTGACCTAGATAGCTAAAGAAATAGAGAAGTGCTAAAAATAACAAAGTAAAGCAAAGTTCTCCATGCAAAAGTGTAAATTGTTTGATGCTTTTTCATTTCTTCATTCCAAAATCATTCAATAAAATATATTCTATTTTTACCATTTTATCTGCCTAGTTTTCAATCCCAAGCCTATTTTGTTTCTGTGATTATAAAAATATATATAAATTTTTATATATTCTATTGACAAGCAATATGTATATAATTTATATATAAAAATATTATATATAAATTTTTATATAAACAAAAAGGAGGAAAAATGTGTACTACTTTCCAACATCATCAGCTTTGATCGAATTTCTAATCCTAGCACTTGTAGAAAAAGAAGATTCCTATGGCTATGGATCAGTCAAACAATCAAGCTCTTAGCCAATATCAAAGAATCAACTCTTTATCCAATTCTCAAAAATTAGAAAACAGCAATTATCTGACGACTTACTCACAAGAGTTTCAAGGTCGAAAAAGGAAATACTACTCTTACAGGTGCTGGTCTTCGATCAACTGACAATCTCCGTGAAGAGTGGAGCCAATACATCAACACAATCAACGATATTATAGAAGGGAATATCCGCCATGAAAAGAACTGAATACCTTGCTCAGTTAGACAAATATTTAAAAATTACCAAAGAATGATTACCAAGAAGCTATGGACTACTTCGTAGAGTATTTTCGATGAAGCAGGACCTGAAAAATGAAGAGAGCAGGTTATCAGCTGAACTACGGGAAGTCCAAAAAGAGGCCGCCTCATGACATCATGGTCAATCTCTTGGATATTGAAGAAGATGGTCCAAAAACACTACAAACGTGCTGCAAATTGCCATCTCGTCCCTTCTAGCTGCACCTCTAGCCATCCCGCTGGCTTTTTGAGCGATCGGCATTTTGGTATTTTGTGTTCTTCTTTTAACATTTATTTTTGCCTTCGTCTTAGCTCATCTGATCATTTGCTGCCTTTGCGCTCAGCACTATTTTTGGGAGAGCTTGACCTATACCTTAAGCTCATCCATTCCAAGCTTTTACCACACTCGGAATCGGCCTTTTAGGATTCGGCTTATCAGCCCTTTGTGCTCTAGGAGTATCTCCACTCGTACAGTTCGCCAAGAACAGTTTTGTCAGCCTTTGCAAAACGCATCTCTAAGAAAGGAACTCGTCATGCCTAATTTTAAAAATCACTACTAACCGTTGGAATCGCAGGTTGCTTGTTTGGTGGTGCTCTGATTGCTACTGGAGTTGCAACAGGCGGTGCGAATCACTTGCTACAAGCAAATCAGACTAAATTTAGCAAGAAAACAGAGGAATTTTCAAAACATCTCTGCACTCGACATTCACATGAACACACGAGATTTGTCCATAGATGAGTCCAAGGACAATAAAGTTCATCTGACCTATTATCAGGGGAGGGAAGCTTCTGAACATATAACCGTTTCAAATAATCAGGGAACTCTGAGCATCCAACAACCAAGACAACTTTTTCTCTTTTGGTTTGGATCAGCAGTTTCCGCTCTCTAGCAAATCTCTTTAACAATGAACAACAGCGCTCAACAGTGAGTCTTAGTCTCACCCAAAGGGACTTCTCTTACAAACTTTAAAGGCTACAGTAGCTTGGGAAAATGTTACTTTATCAGGCTTGAATGTTAAAGAGTTAGATCTCAGCCTTTCAGCTGGTAGCTTGACTTTCAGCAACAGCACAATCACCACAGGAAATCTTTCTAATTCTCTGGGGAATATCACCCTGTCTGGCTTAAATGCTCAAAAGCTGGATCTCGATTTGTCTTCTGGAAGCTTAGCAATCAATAATAGCACCATCAACAAAGGAAAAACTGAAAAACTCTCTGGGAGATATCATGCTAAACCAAAGCAAGCTAGCTGATAGTACAATCGACCTGTCGTCTGGTCTCCTTGATTCGCATCAACTCACTCTATCTGGAGATATCACTATCGACAATAGCTTAGGAGATGTGAAACTGAACTTAGTCAAGGAAAGTCTTGACACACTATCATTTGACCTCGAAACTAGCCTTGGTACCGTTAAAGTACCAAGCAACTTTCAGTCCATCACAGGAGAAAGTGATGAAGTCGGCTCTAAACTTAAACGTACACTAGATAATAGTAAGGGAAAAGTTTTGGAGAGATAGTGCTGGTAGCATTGAATTATCTGCTGCCGAGGTAACATTATTTTAGCATTTCAAACGAAAACCACATCCGTCTGCAGATGGATATTAAAAAGAGAGTGGGACAGAAATCGGTAATTCGTTAGAATTTCGATTTTCGCTGTCCCACTCTCCGCACAGTTGAGTTGGGCTGTAAAAGCTGATGAAATCAGCGTAGTAGAGCCCACTCAACCACTGCGTCTGGCTCGACAATCCAAAGACAATTGAGAGGCTAGGACTTTTGTCCCAGCCTCTTTTTGCTATTTCGCAATGACGCGATGAGTAGTAGTGCTAGTAAATTCTTGACCAGCTCGGACTAGAACTTGGTCCTTATAGTTGCTATGAATGGCATCTGGGAGGCCTGCATTTTCAAGGCTATTCCATTATGCTGCTTCATGGTTTTTCCATTAAATAGGATAGCATCATCCACACAATTAGCCGTGTAAACGACCAAGCATGGCGCTTCCGTCTTAAAGGTTAAGAAACGCCCTGACTCCTGGTGATAGAGAAATCCTGCTGTTTCGTGGTCTGGCTTAAGAGCAAAAAGGATGATCCAGACCCGATACAAGCTGAATCTGTTTGTCCTGCTCAGCAAATAAATCTTTTAAGAGCATCGCTTGGCGCAAGTGCTTCACAAATTCTCTTTCTTCCGGCTCCTTAGCTGGAATGCCGTCTTTTGCAATTGGAAATACACCAAGGCTATCAACCTGAAAAACATGATCATCAACAGGCTGATCAAAGTGACCAGAAAGGTTAAAATAACTATGATTGGTTGGATTGATCAATGTATCTTTATCAGTCTGAACTTGATAGAGAGTTTTCTAACCTCCTTGCTCAGAAAGAGTGTAAGAAATCCAGGCTTTGAGGTTACCTGGGAAGCCTCCTGTGCCATCTCTACGCTCCGTATAAAGAACAAGTCCTTCATCTGTCACTTCCTCTATCTGAAAAACAACACTATCCCAACCTGTCGAGCCACTGTGATTACAATTTTTGTTCATTATTAGCTTCAAGGATATAGTTTTTCCCCAGCTAAGTCAAAAGTTGCTCCAGCAATTCGACCAACAACCGGACCGATACTCGCTCCATGTTTAGGGCTATTTCCGATATAATCTGCAAAACGATCGAATCCTAAAATAACATTTGCAAAATGTCCTGCTTTTATCCGGCGTCTGATATTCCAAATATCGTTGCGCCATAATTCATAACTTTACTAAGGCGATAGCCTAGGGTCATTTTCAAAAGTAAAACGAAAAATATCTTCGTTGCGAAGCTGTCCAAAAATAGATTTTTTGATACGGTTTCATAGTGACTCCTTATGGTGAAATGGAAAGGCTCAGCTGTGTGATAGCCTAGCAACATTCTCGTTACCTCACTATAACACAATCTATAGCTTAAAAACCACCTACTTTTTAAAGACTTTCTTCTACTTTATCAAACCAACTATGAGCTGTGATCTGCAAAACTTTATTCAGTTCATCAATATTTTCAAAACCAGTTGACCGTAGCCAGTCGCGTGCTGCGTCCTCGCCGTTTTCAATATAAGCTGTACACTACCTGCCCATGTAGCTCGACCGCATAGCACACCGTTGAAGTGAGCACCTGATTCATGTGCGAAAAACCAAGGTATCTTGGAAGAGCTTAGCTGAGACACCTGCACTCAAATAAATATAAAAGCGCAAGTGCGTTGCTTGGTCTTGTGCTTCAAAGAAGGCTACTGCTTCTTCCCTAGTATGAACAATTTCCCTTCACCAAAACCTTCGACATATTTAACATTAATCGGTACTTCAACCTTCAAAACATCTCACATTAAAACGTGGGTCAGAAAAATTTTCATAGCCTCAATTACTTTACGAGGTTTAACTTTTGGCATACTCAACAGATCCAGTATCAGCAATGGTTTCATCATAAGCAAGAATTTCCAAGAAGAATGGAATGTCTTCTGCTATACATTCCGAACCAATACGCTCAATATAGGCCTGCTTTTCTTGATTGAGCTCGTCACTGCTATCTACATCATAATATAACAAAAACTTGACCGCATCTGCTCCTTCTTCTTTAATCCGTTTTGCAGACCAAAGATTGAGACAGTCTGGTAAACGCTTGGTGATCGACGTATCGTAACCAGTCTTTTCATAAGCTAGTAGAAGTCCTGCATTTTTATCTAACACCTTGGTTGCTGGAAGCCCAAACTCGAGGATCGAGGCATGGATGAAGCATAGGGTGTCAATTCTTCTATACCAAAATCTTCAACTCTTCCATTTGTGCTACTGTTGGTTTCAGATTCTTGGTACTGAGCCATCAGTCGTTTTAAAGCGCCCCGCTGATCAGCTAAAGCGGAAATAATACCTTTCTCATCAGATAGATTTCTCAGATGAGCTGCCTTTCCTTTGCTTAATGTCAATGATTTCATAACTATATCCTTTCTCTCCCTACTCAAATGGATGAATCACAACTCCTTGCACTGCACGATTGACAGTGCCTGTCGGAGAAGGAGTATCTGGTCTATTCTAACTTTCAGAGAAGTCAAAAGAGCAAATAGCTGACCAAATATAATATATGGAAGGTTCTGATAAATATCATCTAACAAAAAGACTGTCCATTTCTACTTGTTCTACTTGTGCTAATGCTTCTTTTATCTGTTAGAAGAACAACCTTCCGTGCAATCTGATCACTGCCACTTCTTTGATTAAATCCAGATCGTACTGTTTTTGTATAAGTTGACCAGGCCAAATAGTAGGACAATGGTTTGTTCATTAATCAGTGATTTTTGGCCCATGACGGAAACCGACAGGGGCTTTCATACATAGTTGCTACCTGTCCTGCTGTCAATTCCAGGATCTTTTAACTGAGCTTCATGTGCTAAGCCAAAGAAAGGACCAGCTCCCAGATAAATAACACGATTAAAGTCTAAATGAACCAGATTCTGGATAGTATCTACTTGATTAAGTGTCTGTTGGCTAAGCTCGATAAGAGCTGCTACTTTTCTTCTTTGATGGTCAAATCAGCCTTATCAAACACTAATAAAGCCGTCAGCATCATAGAGGTAAAGCTTGATGTCATAGCAAAAGCCAGCATCGTTGGATGGTTCAGGCTGAAGCAGCAGTAAAATTTTTCTCATCTCCTTGTGCTTGTTCGCTAATTTTCCTTCTGCAGCACAGGTGATGCGTTATTTGATAAAAGCTCATCTACGATCTGTTTAGCCAAATCAACTGTTGCTACACTTTCTGGCGAATTGCCACCATTTGCAAAAGAAACCAGCACTGTCGGAATATCTTTATGCAAGTGATGTAAGGACTAGCGACAATATCTGTCGTTGCTATAGCATTGAAGTTCCATTTACGCTCATCATAAATACTTTTTAAAATAGGGATTAAAGTATCTCCTACATAAGCTGAAGTTCCTGCTCCTGTTAAGATAACTTTTATATAATCATGTTTGCGATCGATCAGTCTGCAAAAAGCTTCAATATCTGCTTGATTGGCCTTGTAAGTATCGAATGCTTCTTGCCACACCTGAGGTTGTTGGTAGATTTCACGTGTTGTAATCTGCCCCAACTCTATCAGCTCTTCCTTTGAATAATCTAGCATCATTTTGTTTCCTTTCTAGTCAATTTGAAAAATCAAACATTTTCGTTCAAAAAGAGGAGAGGAAACTCTTCCTTTCCCCTCATTATTTCTTATATAAGGTTCTAGCAAATGCTAAGAGAGTCATAGAAACTATTCTTACTCGTCTTCGTCATCATCAAAGTCTGCCAAGAGGTCATTGACCTTGACGATGCTTCCTGCTGCTTTTTCTTGGTAATTGCAGTCAGCTCCGATGAGAGAAAGAATTGATAAACTCAATGACCATTGGTAAATTCATACCAGCATAAAAGCTCAATTTCTTTTCCCTCCATAATCAGGCGACTAACCACATTGCACGGAGTGCCCTCCCAAAAGATCAGCAAACACCAGATAGTCATCAAAATCTTTGATAGTATCTAAAAATTTTGCTAGAAAAATCATCTGGTCCTTCTTCTGGAAGCAATGCAACGCTATGAATAGACTCTTGTGGGCCCATAATCATCTCAGTACTACGTTGTAATTCCTCACAGAAACGACCATGACTGACTAATACTAATTTGCTTACTCATAATTTACACCATTATGCCATTCCCAAAGAAGAAGTGGCCAAATGCTGAGAAAGCAATCGCTGCAAGAATGATAAGCAAGATAGCTTTTTGTAGAGTTCATACCCTTACGTCCAAGCAACCAATAGATGACACCTGTGATGATAGCTGGTACCAAACGTGGGAAGATGAGGTTGAGCATGTCTTGAATTTCAATTGCTTTGTCCCCAATGTGTGGAGCCCAAGAAACTTCAACACCAATCATGCTAGCAATCAAGGCATCAACCATGAAAAACACTAAGTACAGATGCTGCATCAATCAAGGCAGTCAGAGTACTTTGCATGTTGTTGATGAGATTAACCCCTTCTTTATAGGCAAATTCCAATTGTTTCCAGCGGAAGAAGTCATACACAACTGCTACACGATCCATAAGAAGATACCGGCTGGGTTTCCTGCAACAGCCAAAGTTGCAGCGATTGAACCCATAATAGCTGGTACCAATGATCCAAAGATTGAGTCTCCAAGAGGAGCGAATGGCCCCATGAGACCTGTCTTGATACCATTGACCGCATCTTTTGATTTGACGCCGTCTTTTTCTTCCATAGCGAGGTCAAAACCAGTGATAATGGTGTGGAAGAATGGTGAAGTATTGAAGAATTGCGTATGCAATTTCATCATTTCTTTCAATTCTGGAGTGCCATCACCGTACATTTTACGAAGTTGAGGCAGAGCATATAAAAGGTAACCAGAAGCCTGCATACGCTCATAGTTCCAACCCAATTGGAAGGTGAACAAGCTACGTTTGTTAATCTGTTTAAAATCTTCTTTTGTTAGTTTGTAATTAGAATTCGTCATCTTCAATTTCCCCGCTTTCTGATTCAGTTACTGGAGCAGCTACGACTGTACGTTGACTGTTTTTGAAGTGTTGTACTGCAAGGAAGATACCGATAATGGCAATACCAATCATAGATACACTCTTGAAGTTGTTAACAAAAGTAATGGCTTGTTCTTTTGGAAGTTTAGAGAACACTTCAGAACCAACAATGCTAGACACTGCAGCACCAAGGTTTTTGAACATTGCTATAAAGCACTGTCAACATAGCTGTCAAACCAAATCCAAGTGCTAAGTAGTGAAGGTTACGTTTAACTGGAAGGTAACGAAGCAAGATAGCAAACCAAGACCTGGAAGCATTTGACCTGCAAGTTTTAGACCGTTTGCCAACCATTGTACATTAGAGATACCTGTAACAACAGTTTCTACGAAAGCTCCACCAAAAAGCAAGTGCGAAGAAGGGCTGGAAGGGCACGAGATGCCATCCAAGGAAGAGCTCCAAGGAGATAGTTGCGTTCGATACCTTTGTAATCAAAGCGTTCAATCGCAGCATCTACACGGTGAGCGAAGTAAGTTGTAGTCATACGACCAAGAATATCGAAGTAAGTCAAGAGAGCAGCTACCGGAACAGCGATTGTTGAAATCGCGATTTCAGGCGATACCTTGAGCTACTGAGAAAGGCGAGTCGCAAGAACCGCACCAGAAGTGGCGTCAATACGAGATGCACCACCGAATGTACCAACACCGAGTACTACCAATTGAAGAGAAGCACCGATGAACAGACCTGTACCCATATCTCCCATAATGAGACCTGTGATAAATCCAGCAAATACAGGTGAACCTGCTGAAGAAACGATCGTCAACTCATCGCAGATTTGATAAGCTGAGTACAGAGTGAGTAGTAAAATTTGCCACCATTGTATCATGACAAAGACCTCCTAAAAATTTTTCCTTATTTTAACAAATTCATAAAAATCCGCAACCCGGATCATTTGGAACCATCTGAGCTGTCAGCTTTACACCTTTTTCATGCAGTTTGTGGAAAGCTTTCCACATCTGCATCAACTACATTGATGGAGCGAGTGATTGGACGAGTTTCGTCTGACTGAGACATATTTCCAACATTAAGTGTTTCTAGTGGTACACCAGCCTCTACCAAACGAAGGAAACGATCTGGTTTACGAGCGACGATAAAGAGTCGTTGTGAGTCATATTTACCAGCCAAGATATTTTCTGCTGCTTTTAGCGATTGGCAGAATGCTGAGCTTCACTCCTGGCGGCGTTGCCAACTTGAGTCCGCTCTTTTCAATATCATTTTGTGCCACTTCATCATCAATCACCATGATGCGTGTTACATTAAGCTTAGTAGTCAAAGATTGGCTACCTGTCCGTGAATCAAACGTCCGTCGATTCGATTACCCACGATTGTCATAGATTTTTCCCCCTTTACTTTTTAAATATAGGTTGGTTAACAAGTTGAATAGAATCTTCATATTTCCCTTCTGTCTCAAAGATAATGATACGGTTCGCTCCTTCTTTCAGAAGCCCATGGGAATATAAAGCGATAGTGTCGGTCCGACATCCCAAAAACGCCCGATATGAACATTATTGACAAAAAGCCACGCCCTTTCCAAAATTAGTTAAATCTAGATAAGTATCGTTAAGCGTTTCCATTTCTAAGTTAAAATCAAAGGCATAGAAAGCTGGATGCCCTGGATGCCATTTTTAAAAAATCAATCTTTTCAGGTTGATTCAGAGTAAGGCAGTAGTGCTGCCAATCTAGCATAAAGTGTAAATCCTTGCAAATCCTGTTCGGATCCCTTTTCTCTGGGTATCTGCCAAGAGTTTATAGTCATAGTTGACACGTCCCATATTCTCAATTAGAATGTCAATGCTATAATTGGCCCTGATGTCCCCTTCAACTAAGATATCCTCTCCAATTTCCGTTTGGTACTGAGTTGCTATATGCTTTTGATTAACAAAAGTTGCATTCGATCGCGTCCATCAATGACACGAATCTTTTCTAACTCTGCATCCCAGCTAGCCTCTGTATGATAGAGTAGATAACCGTAGTTCTGTCCCAGTTCCTCCATCTTTTTAGGATAGAGACTTTGAACAGGCTCTGCCAAATCCGCCAAAGTTTCAAACAAACTAACCTTGTCGCTCAAGGGAATATTCTTTCGTTCAAAACTATCTTTTTACCAAAGGCTCCATCTGTGGATACTCTGGATAGTAGCTCTTATCATTTTTGGACTGCAAAGTATTTAGCAGTTGGATTCCCAGCTTCATTAAGCAGAGCATCATAGTCATAGGGATGTGACCTGAGGGCGATCGATCGTTCCTCGTGCAGAACACCCATTCATAAACCCGAAATTAGTTCCACCATGAAACATATAGAGATTGATAGAGCCTTGCTTCAAAAACATCATGAACAGCTTCTGCCAATTCGTCTGGATCTCGCTTGATGATCGGTTCCTTCCAGCGGTTAAACCAACCATCCCAAAATTCCATACACATAAGTGGCCACTTCTTGTTGTGCTCTTGGAAAAATTTTTCATCAAAGCAAAATTTCATCTGCTCGAGATCCAAAGTTTCAGTCACAAACAAATCCTCATCAATCAATGTCCCAGCTTCTAAAGTAGCTCTCAAGGTCCATCTGAAGTGAAGAGGGGACAAGTCACGCCACGATTCAGCATCAAATCTTTAATAGCTCGAAGGTAAGCTTTGTCTTCCCCGTAAGAGCCGTACTCATTTTCGACTTGCATCATCAGGATATTGCCGCCATTATCCAGTAATCTGGGGATTAGGCGGGAAGCAAAGGCATCATAATAAGATGAAACAGCTTCAATAAATTGCGAGTCTGAAGAAAGCGAATCCTCATCTCTTCCGACAAGAGCCAAGCTGGCAAGCCTCCAAACTCCCACTCTGCACAGATAAAAGGGAGATGGTCGAACAATAGCATATGGGATCCCAAATCCTGAGCTATCTGTAAAAATCTCTCAGATCCAACTGTCCCTGAAAATTAAATCTGCCTTTCTCAGGCTCATGCATATTCAAAGAATGTAAGTCTCAACTGTATTAAAACCTAAAAGCTTTTTAGATTGTATAATGAGGTGATACCAATCGTCTGGATGCACACGGAAGTAATGGATTGCTCCAGACAAGATCTTTAAATGGTTTTTGATCCAATAAGAAAGTATCTGAGATTTCAGATCTCACCAAATCCTCACCTCCCTGTAAAAAGAAATCCCTTTCATTAATTAATATAATAATATTTTTGAAAAAAGTCAATACTTTTAAACTATAAAAATATGGTAAAATCTTTATTGAAAGGGAATAAAAGCGAGGTGAAACAAATAATAGCAATCCCTAAATATCAATATATAAAAGAAGAACTGAAGCAAAAGATTATTTCGGGTCAATTTGAAAATGGTGATAAGTTTTATACTGAAGCTGAATTGATTCAATTGTACGATGTTAGTTCTATCACTGTTGTCAGAGCACTGAACGACTTAGCTAACGACGGCTATATTATCCGCCAACAGGAAAAGGTACTTTTGTATCTCGGGCTCGTAATAGCATAAATTAGTTGAATTCTCCGACATCGAAGTTTTCCCAACTCAAAACGATCGAGTGACTGTACTATCTATCGAACGAGAAATGATTTGTCTATCTTGGAAAAGCTCGGTTTAAAAAGCAATCAATTCTATTATAAAAATTGAACGAGTTCGGGAGACAAACGGTGTCACTTACATTTTACCATCAGTCTTATATCCCTGAGCAATATATCAATGCCAACTATCCAAATCTAGATTACTATAGCTCTATCTATGGTCGATTTAAAGCTGATTACCATATCCATATGAATGATGAGCATTTTTGAAGAAGTAAACGAAATTATCTTCCCAACGCCTGAAGTAATCGCTCTAAAAACTAGGAATTGATGCCCAATTCCCTTCTGTACCTCAAGTGAAAACAACTCAACTGGAAAGTACTGGACAGATTCTAGAGTATAGCGAAGCATATAAGCGTAGCGATTTTTTTATAAGATTAAATTTATCTCTTCTGATAAGAGTCGATAATATTATAAAAGAACAGTTGCAAACAAAGTAATTGTTCTTTTTGTTAAAAAGCGTTTTCATTTATGTTTATATTATATCGCAGTTCGCCTGATTTGAAAAAGGTTTTTAGCAAAAACTCTCATTTGTTTGATCGAGCAGTTTATTCGAACATTTACTGATTTAACGGGCTCTCGTACAACTTGTTCGAGAGCCTTTTTTTGATACTAATCACCACAAATGACACACGAAATATTTTTGTTTTATTTTGTTGAGATTCAAACATTTTACAAAAATTCTTCTTCATACAATCAACTATCCGCCTAAAATCCTTGAATCATTTACTCGCTTATTTTCTTATCCTTACGCATTTCTCATTCTGTTTTCATACTTTAAAAACTCCTATGAAAATAGGAGTTTTTCATCATATTATTTTTCTTAATGCCTAAAATGACGTACACCAGTAAAAATCATGGTCAAAGCCATATTTGTCAGCTGCTTCGATAGATTCTTGGTCACGAACAGAGCCACCCGGCTGGATGATAGCCTTGATACCAGCCTTAGCAATTTCTTCCACATTATCCGCAAATGGGAAGAAAGCATCTGAAGCGAGGACAGCACCGTCAAGGCGGTCTTTAGCTTGCTCAATGGCGATACGAACTGAAGCTACACGATTAGTCTGACCTGGACCTACCCCGAGCGTCATGTGGTCGTTGGTCACGATGATACCGTTTGATTTAACGTACTGTAGCTTTCCAAGCGAACTCAAGGGCAGTTGCCTCCGTCTTCGTTGGTTGACGTTTGGTCACCACTTGCCAATCCACAGGGGCTTTCCCTTTACTACATCTTGATTTTTGCACAGAAGCCCGCCGACTACACCTGTGTACTCAGCTTCCGCTTCACTAGTCTCTTGAGCATCAAATGGCAAGGCAAGGATACGCAGGTTTTTCTTTTTGTTGGTCAAAATGGCTAGCGCCTCATCCGTATAGCCCGGTGCAATGATAATTTCAGAAAAACACCATGCATTTTTCTCAGCTGTCGCAGCGTCAACTTCACGGTTAAGAACAACAATCCCACAAAGATAGATACAGAATCAGACCTCATAAGCATAGTCCCAAGCGGTTTCGATGTCATCTGCCTGACCGATACCGCACGGATTCATATGTTTGAGTGCTACTACTGTCGGACGGTCTTTGAAATCTCGGATGATACGAATAGCTGCATCGGCATCACGGATGCTATTGAGGACAATTCCTTACCATTGAGCTGTTTTGCAGATGCGTCAGAGTGAGTCAGTCATGCAAAGCTTTTTGGTAAAAATCGGCATCCTGCTGAGGATTTTCCCCATAGCGCGCATGGCTTGTTTGAGGTCATAAGTCAAAGTGAGCTTTTCAGGTTTGCTTTCGCCCACTCGAGCTGTGAAGCATTCTGCAATCAAGGCATCATAAGCCGCTGTGTGACGGAAAAACCTTGGCGGCTAAGCGCTGCCGCATTTCGTAGGTCGTTTGGCCATTTGCTGCCAACTCTTCCAGAATAAGAGCATAATCAGCGGATCGCACGACAACTGTCAACGCTAGCATGATTTTTAGCTGCTGAACGAAGCATAGATGGCCCGCCGATATCGATGTTCTCTACAGCATCAGCGTAAGTCATGTCTGGTTTGAGAATCGTTTCCTTGAAAGGATAGAGATTGACCACCACAAGGTCAATGAGCTCAATCTGATTATCCTTGGCCGCTTGCGGTGGTTATCCAAGTCCCGACGAGCAAAAGATCGCTGTGAATGTTTGGGTGGAGGGTCTTGACACGGCCATCCATCATCTCTGGGAAACCCGTCACATCATCGATAGCAAATTTGTGTCCACTCCAGCACTATCAAGAGCAATCTTCGTCCCACCTGTCGAGATAATATCAACCAAGTGAGTTCTTGGGCAAATTCGATAATGCCCTGCTTTGTCTGAGACGCTAATTAAAGGCGCGTTTAGTCATATTCTTTCCTTTCATTTTATCAAGACTTTCAAATTATCTACTAAAGAATGACGATTATAATCTGTAATCTGATTTCCAAGTTCTTTTAACAGTTTTCCTCGATCTCAAGCTTACTAGTTTCACTTTCGTATACACTTCGCAATTCTGCATCTGTTGCACCAACTAGGGTTACAAATTCTACTTTTTCATGCGGAGTATCTAGGGGCTTAGCTTAGATTATCACGAGCAGTCAGAAAACCTATCAACTTAGACTTTTTGCTGGGCATCAATTCCTACCGTTTGCTTGGTATAAATGTATTTTCTTGCAAAACCACTTTACTGTTTGATATACCTACCCACATACTGCAACAAACCACAACCATTTTTAATTTCTTCTTCGTCATTACTTGATTTCTTTAACTTAAAATCCCATAACCACTGTATTCAGAGGCAGTGTTTTCTTCTATATTTCCTCTCCACTCCCAAGCTATTCAGAACCTCTGGATACAACTCGTACTCTCTGCTTCATGAATGCGGACTTCAAAGCTTTCCAGGTTGTTCGGCTAAACGCGGCACGCGCACTTGCTGGATAATCTTACCAGTGTCAACGCCCGAGTCCACCCAATGAATGGTCACGCCAGACGCTCAACGCCAGCATTCCAAGTATCCTCAATCCCATGAGCTCCAGGAAATTCTGGCAGGTAGGCTGGATGAATGTTGATGATTCGACTACCATAAGCACTAAACAAGGTTGGGCCAACGATTTTCATGTAGCCAGCGAGGCAAACCAAGTCAATCTGGTGCTCTTCTAGTAGGTCTACAATGGCGTGCTCAGTAAGCTGCCTTGTTCTCAAACCTTGAGTTCAAAAGCATAAGATAGGACACCGAGCTTGTCTGCACGCTCAGTACGTAGCGCATCACGATGGTCTGAAAAACAAACTCCACTAGAAATGTTCAGCAATCACTTCCAGGTGAGCCATACCAGAGGCAAAAACCGCTCATTTGATGATGACATTTCATACAATCCGGCCAACTTCATAAACAGGCTCATCAAAGCTCTTAACACGATCCACATTTTCAGTGCCACGGCCAAAATCATCCCTAGCCCCATATTGAAGATTTCAAAACATTTCTTGGTGCTTGATTTGACCATATTTCTCAAGTGCTTTGAAAAATTGGTAGCACCGGAATCTTATCTTCCTCAATCACTGCAGCTAAATCACCCGAGAACATACGTGGGACATTTTCAATAAAGCCTCCACCTGTGATGTGGGCAATTCCGTGAACTAGCTGTTCTTTAATCAAAAGGCAACAAAAGCTTTTGACATAAATTCGAGTTGGCTCAAGAAGAACTTCCTTAAGTTTCTTTCCTTCCAATTCAGCAAGACTTCCTACCTGTATAGTCGGCAAAAACACGAACGAGAGAGTAACCATTTGAGTGGATCCCACTGGAAGCAAGTCCAAGGAGGATATCCCCTTCGGCTACTTTTTAGCCATCAATGATTTGGCTTTTTTCAGCCACACCGACCGCAAAACCAGCCAAATCATAGTCATCTTCTCCATACATACTCAGGCATTTCAGTGCTTCCTCACTCAATGAGAGCTGCACCTGCCTGTACACACTATTCAGCCACACCCAGCGACAACTTGTTCCAACTTTTGCTGGCTCATTTTTCCAGTAGCAATATAGTCTAGTAAAGAGGTTCTGCTCTCGCTGCGATGATGTCATTGACACACATAGCTACACAGTCCTGCCCAATTGTATCATGTTTGTCATATGAATGGCCAGCATGAGCTTGGTTCGGACCCCCATCCGTACCAGAAATCAATACTGGCTCCTTTACATCTGTTTTAGATGTGATCAAACATGCCACTCGAAACCACCTAGGAGCACTCCATAACGTGCACGCTCTGTCCGTGCCACATGTTTTTGGATTCGCCTCTACAACTTCATAACCCGCTTCAACATCCACACCGGATTGTGCATATGCATTTTTATTTGTCATCTTTTCTTTCTTCCTTTCCTTTAATGGAGAGCCTTCATCCGCCTATTTGTAAAAACTGGTCTTTTTCTTCCAAACTTCTTCGATATTCTTCTTCACGGTCATAGAGAGGTTGGATAGTCTTCCATCAAAAGTAAGCTACGCAAAGTCCACCATTGGGAGCGTCTGTCTCAATACCAATGGAATCTATTAAACCCCTCAATGAAAGATAGGTCAGACTGTCCGCACCAATGATTTGATCGGGTTTTCTTCAACTGTATGATTCGCCGCAATCAACTCCTGACGAGTCTGGATGTCAATCCCGTAAAAACATGGAGCAAGCTAGTGCTGACTACCACTAGCACGTGAACTTAGATGCTCCCGCTTCAAGGCTGAACGATTCGACGAGATGTCGTTCCACGAACAATCGAATCATCAATCATAACGACTCGTTTTCCTTTAACAACACCCTGATACCGCAGAGAGTTTCATACGAACTCCTTGCTCACGTAGTTCCTGAGTTGGTTGGATAAAAGTGCGTTGTGTATATTGGTTTTTGATTAAGCCCATTTCATTGGGTAGCCTCGATTCTTCCGCAAATCCCATAGCTGCACTGAGCGACGAATTAGCACACCAACCACTATATCCGCTTCATGCTTAAACTCACGCGCTAACTGAGCACCCATTCGCTTACGAGCTGTATGTACATTAACACCATGGATATTGGAGTCTGGACGTGCAAAGTAGATATATTCCATAGAGCAAATTGCAAGCTGTGTATCTGTCGTATAGTGATCATACTGGATGCCCTCGATCGTCAATGATGACCACCTCTCCAGGTCTTCACATCTCTAAGCCACTCTGCTCCAATGACCTCAAAAGCACAGGTTTCAGAGGATACCACAATTGCACCATTCGCCATGCTCCCGATAGATAAAGGACGAAAACCATTTGGATCCAGCGCCACAATAAGCTTGTCTTCAAACATTAAGAGGTAAGCAAAGCCCTCAACTGTACTGAGTGCTTCTTTGACTTTGCCTATCAACGTAGGCTTTTGGCCACTGACAATCAAATGCGCTAAAAATTTCAGAATCTGAAGTCGAGCTGAAAAATGGCCCCATTCTTTTCCAGTTCTTTTAATGACGCAGCATTCGTCAAATTCCCATTATGGGCAAGACCAAATTGCATGTCATGAAATTTAAACATAAAGGCTGGATATTATCTACAGAAGCCTCGCCAGCAGTTGCATAGCGAACGTGCCCAATCGCACCTGTTCCTGTTAATTTATCCAAATTAGCAGGATTTTTAAAGACTTCTGATAAAAGCCCCATATTACGATGGCGCTTCAATTGCCCAGCATCGTTAGAAAGGATTCCCGCCCTCCTGGCCACGATGCTGAAGGCTATGAAGACGAAAATCGATTAGTTTTGCTGCATCGGGATGCCCCCAGATACCGACCTATTCTTCATTATGATTTTACTTCACGTCATTGGTTTTACCTAAATTCTTTTTATCTTGCAAAATGGAAAGCTGCCGATCAGCTAAACAAACTCCGTATTCTTTCTTATAGTTCAGTTTCACTGCTTTCATACTGTCATCTGATACATTGTTATTTTAGAAACTCATCTATATCTAGGACTATTTATTTCTGTCTGAAATAGCGAACAGCACTTTCAAATAGTTTCTGGTCTTTCTGGCCTGGGAATATTCTGGAAAAAGACCTTCCTCCCAACGCTCTGAATCGACCCATTTTCCCGGATAATTTGACCATTCTTGCTAGTGATTCCTTCCGATGGCGTAATGAGATCCGCTAGATTGTACTTTACTATCCATGCTTAGCTTGACCATCGAAATCTACGTATTGACTCCAAATCTGACCATTGTCACGAAGTCTTGCAAACTCCTCTGTTGTTACGACAAACTTCCCTTCACCATGCGATACTGGATCGCATGAATATCTCCAACTGTAACACCAGCAAGCCACGGTGAGTTAGTATTGACAATACGCGTTTCCAATCATTCTAGCCACATGCTGATTAGCGTCATTATAAAAGAGAGTTGGACTTGTACTACTTGCATCTCTCAAAGTTACCATATGGTAAAAGTCCTGATTTTACGAGCTTGAAATCCATTACAAAATACCGATTACCAAGCCACCTCTCAATAAAGCTGTCAATAGCAGCACGAACCTTTTCATTAAGCAATATGTTAACATGAATTTTGCTGAGCTGTCTGGTTCGTACTGCAGCTGAGAAACCTCCTGCAAAGAAGATAATGTCAGAATTGACAATATTGTCAACCATTTTGTCAACCGACTTGACAATGGCCTCTTCATCAATTGTTACGAAAGGCACTAAGTTTACTTTGTGCTCCTTCTTTTTCAAAAAGCTTTTAAGCTCGAATCATATTCAGAGTTAGTCCTGGGAATACTGGGATGTAAACCACAGGTTTTTCAATTGGTTTTTGGCTTGATGACTGTGCTGACATAACAGCTGAATTTCTGCACACCTGTTTCTTGACAAACTCAGTTGGGTAAACTTCTTCCAGTTTCCCTTTGGAAGGAACTGTCAAGTTTGTTTCCATCCAACTTCACACCACTGATAAAGTTAGTGTAAAGCCAGCACATCGTTTCAGCCGATTTTCTCTACCTTAGCAATTTCTTCAGGCGAAGTGAAGATAACCACCCAATTGTCCTGTCAAGCTACTCTCAAGATGAGTCAATGTTACATTTGCACCAATATGATTCCCTAATACTGCAAGTGAGAGGGCTCAACAACACCGCCATATTTAACCGCGGATGCTGCTGTTACCTTATGTACCGCCTGAATTTGAAAATTTAGCAAAGTTTGACTTAATCAATTCAAAAGTCAATATCTTGAGAAAGTTCTTGACCCGGAATGTAGTAAATATTTTTCACCAGCAGTCTTAAATTCAGAGAGAGAGCACCTTTATGACTATTCCGCCGTTGTCACACCAAAGGCAACCAAAGTTTGGTGGTACAGTCAATTCTTCAAGTACCAGACGACAGAGTCTTTTACCTCCGATGGATGGCAAACCAAGTTGAATTTGTGCTTCGATAGAACCTAGAAGTGCTGATACTGGTTGTCCAAAACGTCACAGCTGTTTGTCCATCCGCCCAAAAATATTCTTGATAAGAAAAGCGAGCCTTTAGACCAGTTGGCACCTACTGCCACCAGACGAGCTGTGGCTTCATCAACAGCATATGCTGCGCCATGATAAGGCGACCATTCAGCCAAGTAAGGATGGTAACCTTGAGCCATTACTGATGCAGTATGCGGTCACACCATGCTGTACAGGTAATTTCTGAACAGACGCTTCTGTTGGCGTGATTTGGTATCGTCCACCTAGTGGTTGATTGACAGTTGAGCGACCAACTGAGCTATCAAAGATTGTTTGCAACCCCTTTTGACTCGTATGATTCAAATCTGATAGAACTTCAAAAACATCTGCTTCTAAGTGTATCTATAGATGTCGATCACGTTTTTCAGGTAGGCTGACATCCTTGTCAACTACTGGCATCTACAACAACACGTGAACCCCGTTGGTGTCAAGAAAACGACGCTCCAAATCCACGCATCATTTCACCATTCCAGTGCATCACCAGATTTGGTTTTTCAGTGACAACTGCGACCACAACTGCATGAATATTTTCTTTATAGCATTCCGCAACAAAGGCTTCCACGTCCTTCGGACGAACAACGACCGCCATCCGCTCTTGCGATTCAGAGATAGCAATTTCTGCACATTCAAACCTTTGGTATTTAAGAGGTACTTTTTGTTCAGGATCACTCAAGACCATCTGCCAATTCTCCGATAGCCACACATACGCCACCTGCTCCAAAAAGTCATTTTGATTTCTTGATGAGACGAGTGACCTCACCTACGGAATAGGGCGTTGAATCTTACGTTCTTCAATGGCATTTCCTTTGTGAACTTCTGCACCAGCAGTCTCTGCAGACTCAACGGTTTGAACCTTAGAAGAGCCTGTCGCACCACCAATACCATCACGACCTGTTTTACCACCGAGGAGGATAATCACATCACCCGCTTCAGGTTTCACGGACTACATTTTTCCTTTTGGAGCTGCGCCAACAACTGCACCAAGCTCCATCACGTTTAGCTACAAATCCTGGGTGGAAGTACTCGCGAACATATGTCGTCGCAAGACCAATTTGGTTACCATAAGAAAGAGTAACCATGAGCTGCTGTCCTAGAAATGATTTGTTGTGGCAATTTACCAGCACGTAGTTTCAGAAATTGGTGCTGTAATATCACCTGCGGAAATACGCATGGCTTGATAAACATAGGAACGTCCAGACAGTGGGTCACGAATTGCTCCGCCGACCATGTCGCAGCTCCACCAAATGGTTCGATTTCGTTGGGTGATTATGGGCTCTATTTTTGAACATGAGGAGCCAAGATTCCTTGACACCATCAACATCCACTTCGATTTTCAACCGAGCAAGCATTAATCTCGTCAGACACTTCCATATCATCCAAACGACCATTAGCACGTTCGTAACGACCAAAAATAGTCGCCATATCCATTAAGGTTTGTGGTTTTTCAGAACGGCCTAATTCCTCACGCATAGCTAGATACTTCTCATATGTTTTCTGTAATTGCTTTTGGAATTTTCATTTTGACGCTGAGAAGTCAATAGTCTTCAACTCAGTCTCAAAAGTCGTGTGACGGCAGTGATCAGACCAGTAAGTATCCAAAAACTTTTTAGCTCTGTTTCTGTTGGCGCACGTCCAATTGATTTGAAATAATCTTGATAAAAAGCAAATCATCCACTTCCATAGCCAGTCCTTGTTCTGCCTTATAGTGCGCAAGAGTCTTCTGCTGATAGCTTTCAAAGAAAGTCAATTTGGGAATGGTCTTGTCTGACTCCAGAAATTCCTGCTTGGCAATTCCTGTCGTGATATCCTGAAAACGAGAATCCACTGATTAAGCAGATAGTTCTGACAGCTTCCAACTCAGTTGTATCAATATCTTTGTAACCAAGTAAAGTTGAGTGCTGTGTTGACCGTCACATCACTCGAACTTCCCAGTAAAAGCAAGGCTTCCCGTGAAGATGTCGCACGTCGATCAAATTGACCAGGCAGGCTTTCGATAGCAAAGAAAGCATAGTTGGCGCATCTGCTTGCACAGCCGATTCTTCTAAGACATGGTCTGTCACCTGCTCAGAGAAGATATGTGCAGGTGCAAACAAATCCTCTGCCAAATCAAACACATCATAAACCTGCCAATACGAATGACTTTTAAAGTTGTCAAGCTGAGATTATGCTGAAGCTCCTTAACTAAACTATCTGATTTCACCTCGAAAAATCGCTTTTTTCTCAACAAAAATACGTTTATCCATTTCAATACCTTTTATTTCAATTCCTGTAATTTCTCCCAGACAGTTTTCATAAACATCTGTTAGCTTCCCTAAACCTCTTCGGAAAACACATCCTTATCCATGTGATGACCATTCGCATCCCAGAGGCGACAATTATCCGGTGAAAATTCATCCGCTAGAATAATTTTTCCCATCCTTGTCAAAAACCAAATTCTACCTTAAAAATCAATCAACTTCAATCCAATTTGACGGAACCAATCTGATAACAGTTCATTAATCCGACGAGACTCTTTTTTAAAAATGCTACTTTCTTCATCAGTGTAATCTGCAAAAATTTCACATGCTCATCATTGATAAAAGGATCATCTAAATCATCATTTTTATAATAGAATTCAACGATTGAGTCTCAAGTTTTATTCTCCTCTACGCACAAAGCGCTTAGAGAAAGAACCTCGCTGTATAATTCCCTCAATACGACTCCCTAAAGGAATAATATTCACTATTGAGTCGATCTGCGTCCGAAATCTTTTCAATAAAAATGCGTCTCTACACCAGCAGCATTAAGCTCAAAATAAAGATGAGATTTGGATTATTGAGTAACTGCCCTCAATTTGCTCCTTTTTCACACCATTAAAAAGCTGTTGCTTTGGTCCTTATAACGAGCTATAATCACATCTTCTATCTTTTTGTTGATATCTTTTGCCTTTTCCCGAATATAATAAATTAATGGACATTTTAATATTCGCCTTTCGTGTTTTTGTTATCTTAATCATCATTGAGACATGAAAATGTGTTTTACAAGCAAAATCCTGCACAATGAAATGAATGCCATTGTTTCTTTTATTTAGCATTCGCCACCTATAGGACTCACTTAATAAATTTTCCTGAATAGTAACATAGAAAAAGCAGGCTAAACACCCACTTTACTCTCTTTCTCTATATATGAGACAACATCTGAAACATCTTTCAGTTGGTCAATCGTTCGTCATCAGACATACAATTCCAAATTCATCTTCTAAAGTTAAACAATTCCATCAAATCTACAGAATCTTGCTCCTCAAATTATCTTTTAAGACCCAGTTTAGGAGTTACGACAAAATCCGTTCCTTGACGTTCTTTGGACAATGGCAACAACTTTTTGATAAATCTCTTCTTGTGTCATTTTGATCTGCCTCCTTTGAAAATTCAGCAAACGACTTGCTCTACTACATTTGTATCCAACATCGTACGGATTTGGCGAATCGTACTGCAAACAGTCTTAGCATCACTTGGAACTGTGAGATTTTGACCACTGGAGCCTTAAGTCCAAATAACAGGCTGCTCCACCAGCTTCAGTGAATCAATCCGTTAGACTTCGGCTCTCTTAAACTATCTTTTAACAGTAAGGCTCCTATTTTTGCTTTTAGACCGCCACCCAGATGCTCTCTTTTCAGTTGTCCCATGATGCTAAGAGCAGTTCCTTCCTTAATAGACTTTAAACAGCGTTTCCCGTGGAAAACCATCTGTCACTACAACGTTCGGGTGCATCGCGTTCATTAATTCACGTGCTTCAACATTTCCAATAAAATGACGTAGAATCTTGCGGCAAGCAACTCGTGGTTGTCTCCTTACGCAAAGGCCGATCCCCTTTACTACTTTCTGTGCCATTATTTAAGAGACCGGACACGAGGTCTGATTCCTCTTACACTTTCTGCATAGAAAGAGCCGAGCTGTGCGTATTGGCACAAATGATGAGCCGTATTTTTCTGCATTAGCACCTAGGTCCAGCATATCAAATCCTTTACCATTAACAGTTGGAAGAGTTGATAATAAAACCGGGACGACCAATATATATTCGCCCCACAACAGCAAGCCTGCAGCTAAAGAGAGCACCTGTATTGCCATTGCAGTGAAAGGACTGCATCTGGCTCTCTCCCGCCTTTACAGCTTTGGCCGCCAAAATCATGCTTTTGCGTTCTGCCTGATAGCTTTCGTTGGCTCATCATCCGATTCAATCGTCCGTATGTACAATAGTGACACGTTCAGTAGCTGTCAAATATTGCTTTGATGCTTCATCTCCATATAAAATCGGTTCAATGATCTCGAGAATTCCCTTTAAAAGCTTGATTCGCTCCTTCTCGACCAAAGCTTGCGTGCAAAATCCCCACCTACTCGCATCAATAGCTATTTTCTTTCATGTAGACCCTTATCCTGGATTATCTTGTAAAATATTTCCAGTCGCCCAGAGAGTCAATAAATTTTTGATTTTAGATGAATCAACATACCTCATCTGGCATAATTCCGATCTCATAATGTGCCGTAGTTCCTGTTTGATTTCCTTTATTCAACGAAAATGGTTTCCAAGGTTTCAAACTCAACAGATTGAAATTGATTTAGTAAAAAGGGATATTTGGATGGAGATGGCACGTCTCCTCATCTTGATAGTAATGTTCTGGGCACAATAGGCCATTCCACTTAAAACGAAAATCAGCAAGGCATGCCTGTTCCGATGACAAAATACGCATCTCCAGGAAAGTTTTCGGGAGAAACCCAAAACGCGATAGAATCTGGATTTCAAAAATGTTCGTCAAAAATTTCACATAATCTAACCCCTGATCTCATTAACCTCCTAAAGTCTTTTTCCAAAAAGCAAAGAGAGCTGCGGTCTCGGTTGATTATCATGAATACTAGCATCAGCTAAGGCTGCTGCTAATAAGTCGCATAAGACATGATAACAAATCATTGTTTATTCTATTAAAAGACTGGAACATCCTGATAATCTCGAGCCATAACTAAGCACCTTCATCGTTAATTTTCATCAGCAAATTAGCAATTGTCAAAGGCTGAATGACTGACTCTGACTTTAGAATTAACAGCATGTTTTACAAAAACACTCCTTTTCCCGGCTTGCTCTTGTAAAAATTTTAACCAG
>BNJV01000887.1_pt1 | contig 47535 bp, 76 predicted proteins | sample 8540591 | NCBI WGS metagenome assembly BNJV01 (sample SAMD00202457, study PRJDB9452) | human saliva metagenome | host: Homo sapiens | reverse complement strand
CCACAACACCGGATTACCCATACTCGCGGTGTCGCTGGATTCAGCGCCACCCCAACGGATCCTGGGAACCATACACCAGACTACGGATCATAAAACCGAAACCGGTTATACACCCACCCCTGACTCTTGATCCTCATACTCGACCAATAAGCAACAACGGCGAATCCACACCACGCCAACAGCGCCTACCATACAACGACTGGGTCACCCACCCGCCACCGAACCATCATCCAGGTCAATGAAGTTTCCTGCGGCGCACCAGCCAAATCCGCCACCAACGCATAAAACACGCATCCACCTGGTGCTGCGACCACCACACACACCACCACCAGCAGCGGCATAAGCGTCACTCAGCAACAACACCGCCAGTTACGCCGCCGAAGCCACACCAGTAACACCACCCATGGTTTGATGCAGGTGTTGACCACCATCACCCCACTAACCCCAGGATCAGTCACCACACCCGACCCACCACAGGAACCTTATCACCACAAGCACCAACGCTGCGGTGGTTGTTTTCTGGGAGTGCCCACCAGCGCCACAGCAGCATTTATGCCACAGCAACCAGCAACACAAGCGATCGGCAGTCTGCACATCAACGCTGGTATCAGCAGCAGGCGTGACCACATACTCAGCAACCAACTGCGACCCCAAGTACACAAACACCCACCGCGAAACCACCCACCAGTAGCAGCATCCACACACGTTTTTCGCCACCCCTGCGACCCTAGGCCATCACAGGAATACCACCACCCACTTCTGGTGCATCCGACGACGAAAACCACGACACCTGACCAGTCGAACCAACATACCCAAAACCGTTTGACCACCGACCCCACCGACGTCCGCCTCGTCACGGTCTCCACGACCCGGCCCAGCCGGTCATACCGGTACGAGGTTTTCCCCACCCGAGTCACCAACGTCCCCGAGCATGCACCTTCTCTACCTGTGGATGTTTCGAGTCCCTGCTTGCGCCTGGTGTGCGGCACGCGCGGATTTAGCCAACCCGGCAGGAGACGGAGTGAAATCCGGGGCCGTAATCGCCTCGACCATCCCCGCAGCACTAAAGCCCATACACCTCCACCAACACCGCAACGCTCTGCGCACCCTGAACAGCATCAACGCCACGTACGTCAGGGCATTGCTGGTGTGCGGGGACACACCAGTGACCCGACCCATAGCATCCGTATCAAGGGCCACCGTCCCACGCAGCACATCCTCAATCACGCGGACCTGATCGGTGGCTCCCACGACCACCGACCGACCAGCCACCACCCCCAGCAGTGCCAGCAGCCATAAACTCAACCATCGGCACCCCAGGTGATTTCGCACACTCCTGCGGCCGGTGTCATAGTGGTGATCACATCCCCAGTCACCCGACCCCGCTCATCCCACTGCCGCGTCCTGGTGATCGCCCCCAGCTGCCAGCACAACGTCCGCGACAACACATCATGGTGCAAGCCAGCCTGCCCAACCAACTGCTCACCAAAGCGAATATCAATCCCGCCCTGACCAGCAGAGTCCAAACGCACCTCCTGCCGAACCACCTGCCCGGTCGCAGCGCAATCGCCAACACCCCAGCATCCTCATCCTGTAGCGTGCCGCACGAAACGCTCCCCAGAGGGGTAATCGTCTCACCGATGACCTCACCCACATCGGTGTAGGGCATAGTCCCCACCGCATCTGGCGAGGTGACCTGGACTAACCTGCCAGCTGTAGTCGCACAACCACGAGGTAACCCCGCAGGGCTATCCTGGCGAACAATATTGCCTACCACGTCCCGCCGAGATGGTGGTGCGCTGCCCTACGGCGTCGATACTGCTGGACCATCCGGCGCGACGATTCGTCTCATACCGGGTGATATGCCGTTGTAGTCCCGCTGACTGTCATCCTGCCGCAGAGGTCATGGTCAAACCACCAGTGTCGCCCATCAGCATTAATAACCTCCACTGGCTGCAGCTGACTGTTATGAGACCACCGGTGGTCTGCCCTGCCAGAATTAGTCGCCACCTGCGGGGTATCAAACACCGTATAGGGTGGTGGTGGTCACCGCCCGGACTGATCGGTGGTGGCAATAACATTGCCCTCCCGTCATGAGTGGCATACGAACAGACCCATCCGGGTGGGTCATCCGCCAGGGCCACCCTTCCGGCGAGTAGTCCACCCGGTGACCGCCCGGTGGCATCCATGGATTCAACCACCCGGCCCGCGGCATCGTGTACCACGCTGGTGCGGCGATCCTCCGCATCGGTGGTCGCGATTACTCGGCCTGCGTCATCGCGTTCGGTAATCACCGCGCCGTATTGCTCTGAAGCAGAGGCAAGTGGCACCACACCACCCGGGCGCCACTGGTAGGGCGAACTCTAATCGACGCCCACCCGGGCCCATCATTGCCTGTCACCAAACCAGCAGCATCCACCTCATACTCCGTCACTGCATCACGACCAGTCACCTGAGCAGGCACACCCCACGGACCCAGCTGAACATGTTCTGTTCCACCGTCGGCAAACACACGTTTTTGTAATCCAGCCATTGTCGTCATAATCAATCCGACTGACCCCACCATCAGCAGCGATAACCTCAACAATGGCGTGATGCCGAGTTAGTGGCTGTAGTCTTCACATGCCCCATCTGGTGCAATCACACGCCAGACATCACCAGCGGCTGTTGAACGATACACGTGGGACGAATATCCCCCAACACCTCATCGTGAAGCCACTCGTGCGGAACAGTCCACTGATCATCATCACGAACACCGGTGCGACCGGACCCGGTCAGCCCAGCCACAAGCCCGCCGAGGTAAGTGCCTGCACCAGCGGGAGTGCTTGAAGTTGTTTGATGCGCTGGTCAATAACCTCATCCCCCATAAGACGCGGATCTCCTGCAGAGCAACTGCAGTCTCTATGGCAACGCAGACTTTGCCGCCTTCTGGCGCATCCGATCCAGTATCATCCAGCCACACAGCGGCATTGGCAAGCACACCACCTGTCCCTGCCTGCGCTTACCACACGCCCGTGCTCGTCAAACTGATACTTATAGGTCACACCGTTTCGGTCTGTCCAACCGCAAACTACGACCACCATCATCATAGTGATACCCCCAATGCCCCATCCGCTGAATTAACACGCGCCTAAGACGACCGTGAGCGTCATACTCACAGGACACTAAGCCTGACAGGGTTCTTCTGTGTGATGATCAACATGGGTTAGTAAACATCAGCCAGGCGTGCGGTGCGCCGATCCCACCCAAGTGCACAATAGTGCCGTCGCTGCGGCGAATAGTGGACATGGAGTCCACTGGAGGCATCGTAATCGTATTCAATCCAGTGGCCTGTACGGTGCAGTACCGAACTAAGACCAACCTCAATGCCACTCGCCAGTAACACCTGCCAGCGATGATTCAGCACGCTACGTCCGGGTCATCAGCAGCACCATCATAGTTAGCCACTTCATCAGGGATAGGGTGGTGGGACGCACCAACGACTGCTCGGCTGTGATCGAAAAACATACGTCAGGCCGGCGGCAATATCACGGACACGATAAGCACCATCAACAAAGCGACAACAGCCAGGGTCGGCCATCCGCGCGTACTTCAGAGCCATCCAACGGAGCCGGTGGGAAGGTCAGCAGAGCACCATCCGGGGCGAGCATTAAAATTTCATTGGTACATGTTTTCAATGCGGCAATCAATGCGTGAAACCCACTGCGGGCCCAATGCTCGACCAATGGCGTGACCGCTGTTGCTACTGCGATCAATGATCAACGGCAGTATTCCATCAATGGACACATCTGTCTCATAGTCGATCAGCACACCGGTGGACATATCCACCGGATCCAAGCTCGAGTTTCCGTAAGGCTACCACGTGCCAGTTCCGCTGTCTTGCTGGGAATGGCAATTGCTGTGGCACTTGACACTAGCTAGTGATGTCTCGATGCCTTTAGCCAGACGCGCGCCTGCTGCTCTAATTTCCTGCTTTGCCTAATTTTAGTATTTTAGCTCCTGGTATGGAGTGACCACGTCAAAAAGCTAGAGACTGCCAACTACTGTTTCCTGTTGCCACCAACCCAGTTTTAAGGAAGCAACCCGACAACAGTAGCGATACCGCCAAATAGTTGACCACCAGGGAAGAAGAGCAGAACGGCACCTATAAGCAGGAGAGCTTCGGACACAAACTCCAAAGCTTTGACTTTGTCCGTGGCAATTTCTTTGGCTTTAGCAACGATCTTATTCCACTGCTCACGATGATAGTCAGCATTGTCTCTGAATCTTTTCCTGGCTTGCTCATCAACACGCGCGGCCGCAGTATGCGTTTCTGCGGTGAGATGATCTTTAATCCCTGCTGCTTTTTCAGGTCTGCCTCCCATATCTCCCGGGCAGCCCGGTAATTATTAAGCGCAATGACCAAGGCATCCTCAGCCATTGCTGCCGCAGTGTCGGCTTTAGCCATCGCAGCAATGGCTCCCGGGGCGGCAGGAGTCGCCAACAACGGCGTGCTCACTAAGGCCACATTAAAAGCAGTAGCTTGCGCAGCAAGAGCATTTTTTTGTGCGGTTTGCCATGCGTAGAATGCTTGCTGCACAGCTTGATGATGACCACTCGCAACCATGGTGAGGTTGCTCATTTTTGCTAAGCTGTCAACCAACGCATCATGGTAATACTGGATGGCGTTTGCTGTTCCAATATGGGCATGTCCAGTTATTTCTAGGTTGGTTGGGAAATTCGCCCCTGAAGTTCTGAGTATCGTTCCCCTTCATCGCCTAAAAAATCCAATGTCATGCATTGTCTTGATTTTAGCGGCAGCATCCAGAGAATATTCGCCAAATTCTTTGAATTGATCAGCCCTTTTTTTGGATCATTTCGGCCTCGCCGCCAATGGCAAAAATCTTTGTATTTATATACTAAAAAGGGCAGCAAGGGTGTGGGAATCATGACATAATCCTATTAGTGTCTTTTTATTCAGTATTGTTCAGGGCGTCACGAACGCCATTACGGAAGTTTGAGGTGTCCACACGCACTGATTCCAACGCTGCTTCCACACTGTTGAGAATGGTGGTGACTTCTGTTGCTGCGGTCTTGAACTTCGCCATCATCTCGTAGTATTGGTCGGCTTCGGTTGCGACCCAGAAAGGCTTGAGGGCTTCCACGGATTTTCCTATTGACTCAATAATTTTGTGAAGTCTATCCATGGTTGTAAGGATGCCAAATTCTGATTTGCTTGCGGTTTGTTCATTAAAAGCATAGATGCTTGCTTTAGATGCAGAGGCGAAACATCCTTGTTTCCCTTCCATCGCCCCGGCGAGCTCTAACATTCCAGACGCTTTGATTTCGTCGAGGTCGCGGGCTGTGTCGGCGATTTTTTTGGAGACTTCACCTAGTAAATTCGTGTTTTCCAGTAGTGTTTCTCGTGAGCCGTTCCAGGTGGTTTCAAATTCCCAGACGGCGTTTACCATTGTTGCGCCGGACACGTGGTCAGCGCCCAGCAAAGCAAACTGTGGTTCCAGTGAAATTATTAATTTTTCCGGATTCTGAAATTTTTCCAAAGCCTCTCCGACATCGTGGAGTGCGTCAAGGGGAGTTTGGATGTGTGAGTTCCATGCGTATGTGCCTTTTATTTTTGTATTGATTTTTTTATTTGGTGGGTTTTTATAGCATGTCCCCGGAGGGCTATGTCCATGCCGGAGAATCGATTTTGTATCTGCTGGGTCTGGTCCGCGTCCCCTGTTTGGTAGATGTTGCCTGCGGTGTCCATACGGCCTGTGAATTGTTGCAGGGTGTCATCTATTACTGAGATTAAGTCGTGCCACCGTGCGGTCATGGTGTCCCAGGACTCGAAGGAGCTCCCTTTCCACTCTCCGCGTAATGGTTCGATGACGTTTAAAAAGTGGGTGGATTCTTGTTCTAGTTCGACGCTGTAGCCGCGTAGTTGGTCTATGTGGGAAGCCACTGCGTTGTGATCAACTGTGAATTTTGCTGGGTCGGTCACGCGTTGGCTCCTTATGATGGATGTTTCTTTTTGGTTACTGGATCGTAACAAAAGGATTAACGCGTATGCATGTATTCCGATGAAAATTTTCTTATTTTTGCATAGAAGCTTCCCGGAAGCGTGGTGCCGCAGACTGCCCAACGGGGTGATATTTGAGGAATATTTCCAGGTCAGATACATTTATGTCGGCAAGTGGGCGTCGGGGTACGGTACGGTTAAACGGGTACCCTGTGTGGGGTGGGTGCTGCTGGTTTGGTGACAGCGATGATGGGTTCGGGTGGGCGTCGATAAGAGTTCGTCCACCCGTAACGACTCGAGACAGCGTGACGCCAGTCGCCTCCGTTTATGCCTAGGCGTTTCGCTCATTATTTTCCCCCAAAAACCATGTAATCTTATAAAATAATGAAAAAGAAAGTATGTGGAAAATTGGGAAATAGTGAATGATCACCAACACAGAGCCAACCAGCACCATCGTGAGATTGCACCGAGATCACCGCAGTGTTCGGAGACATCCCAGAAGGTCTTGAACCCATTGACTTCAGACTACTGCCCGAGTTTGACCGGGCGCAGCTCACTACCGCATTAAGCGCGATTGGCAGCACCGCTGCCATCACGGGAAACCACAGCCAAAGCCATGACAGCCGCTCAAGGGCTATACCGCGTCACCGCAGAAACACAGAAACTCCTGAGCGCCGGAGCAACAATGGCCCTCAAAGATGGCGCACACATTGGTGCTGTAATGAGAAACGGCAAGATCATTGCCCAAAGCACGTTTCATCCCCATCGGCACGGGTGCCGCTGCAGGAACCTTAGCCGCCATCGGCCCAGCCCTCGCCATGGTCGCCCTACAGATGGCACTTTCTGATGTGACCACAGCAGTCAAAACGAACACCGCGCTGCTCAATCAAACCCTGACCACCATCCGCAATGAACAATGGGCGGAACTCACTGGCCACGTTGAAACAATGGAACGTGCCACGACTCATGCTAAAGAGATAGGCTCTGTTCCCGAGACGCTGTGGCAGCGCATCGCCCCTGCACGAAGCAACACTGCGCAAGCACATGGAGCTGTACCGCAAGAATGTTCAAGACCATATCAAACAGCTTGACACTCTTGACGGCAAAGAGGAGCGCCAGTACCTGATCACCAACGCCGAAGCGATCCTGTTTGACACCCAGGCACTTCTTTTTTCCTTGAGGGCACACACCCAATTCCAGGTTCTGCACGCTTACAGGGCACGAGTCAACGAAACCAACGACCCTGATGAAGCCAAGCTTTTCGATATCATCGTCAACGACACACGCGCCGAGGTAAAAGTGTGTCGCAACACAGCAACAACCCTGATCTCGGCACTTACTCGCCAGTTACGTCTCATCGCCGAGCTTCCCGGCCGTAGGACACTCCCCCTCTTATCACAACGGCGCAGTAAACAAAGCCAACTTACCAGCGCACAACTGCTCGAAGCCATTGAACCGCTGGCTGATGCCCTCAATCCGATCAGAAACAAACTAGATAGCGCTAGCACAATCACCACCATCGCACCCGAAGGCTATGACACTGAGGGTATACGTGCGTATTCTGCGCTGGCTCCTCAACGACGACGAGCATCTACTAGCTATCGCATTCCCACACCAGATGGACTCAAACAATCCTCTGACCATGGTTTCTACTGCTTTCGATCTAAAAATGGACGCATCATGGAACTTACTGAGACTGGAAAAAGAAAAATCAGTACCGTCTCTAAAAGCAGGTGCATCGTTCATCGCGGTTACCGACACCCGCATCATCACCGCCAATCCGCACGACTTCCGCAATCACGGCACAATCAAAGGCGAAGTCCCCCGTTCAGAAGTTCGTCACATTCGTTTTACCCCGGCCGACAACGATAATTCGCGCACAAAAATCGATGTAACAACCGAGAAATTCGACCTTCACTGGACTTTTCCTGCAGCCGCCAACAATGACGACATCAGTGCCCTAGCCAAAATTCTTGAAACAACCCCAGAAGTTGACGCACATCAACATCCTGAAATCGAAAAATGATAGCAAAACAACAGCAACGCACCATTTTGCCCACAACGAAAGGTGCGTTGCTCCCCCATTTGCACCGTTTAATCATGTTACGGTGATAGTATCCATGATGACACGTCCCCTATCTTCCCTGTTCAAACCCAGTTTTGAACGGGGTTAACGCGTGGGGGTGCAAAACCGGCTTGAGAAAACTCGATACCGGCGTTTGGTGTGTAGTGGGTTGACCTGGTGTTTTTATCGTGATTTAAGGAAGCAAATGTGGGAATGTGATCTATTCGACGGGGGGTGTGTAAACCGTTTCCTCCGCCGCTGGTCAGAAGGGGTGTTTTTCTGGTAGGGTCAGATACCAAGCTACCGCGACATGGCGGATGGAAGACTTATGACGCCCAAAATAGGCTGTGGACTACGTAGTCAGATACCAAGTACCGCGATATAGCGGATGGAAACAAACTAAGCTCTCATCGAGGTTTATCGATGATATGCAGCGGTCAGATACCAAGTACCGCGATATAGCGGATGGAAACTGTTCTATATATGATTCGAACTCATACCGACTATATTCACGTCAGATACCAAGTACCGCGATATAGCGGATGGAAACCCCCTGTGAGCACATGAGGCTCCGTAGTTTGAGAAGTTGTCAGATACCAAGTACCGCGATATAGCGGATGGAAACTGTTTATGGCCGTCGCCCAAGAAGACTTCTTCTTCTGGTCAGATACCAGTACCGCGATATAGCGGATGGAAACCAAGATGGGAGAGATAAACTCCCCATCAAATCCCGAAGGTCAGATACCAAGTACCGCGATATAGCGGATGGAAACACTCCATCCGGGCCTGGTGTGGGCTGCGGCGGGGCGGGTCAGATACCAAGTACCGCGATATAGCGGATGGAAACGTTTCCCAATCAATGACATTTCGGATGTCTTCTGTGTCGAGTCAGATACCAAGTACCGCGATATAGCGGATGGAAACGGTACGGAATCATACGGTTGTTTTTGACCTGTTATGGCCGTCAGATACCAAGTACCGCGATATAGCGGATGGAAACCCAGTGCCGCAGCTAAAAGAAAAATCCCAGCACGTCACGTTGAAAACCAAGTACCGCGATATAGCGGCTACAAATCAATTGCCGAGAGAGAAATTCCTTCATGTAAGGCAATTTTCTCGCACGATGACTGATTAAATAAAAAGAGGGTCCGCGTAATCGCGGACCCCACTTTTCTGGTTAAATTTCGTTAGATAAATTCACACGAAGCGTCATTACCCGCAATGCACGATGACACCGATGGGCCAAACAGCCTAAAAAGGAATAACGTAGCGATGGAATTCTTGATGCCATCCACAATGCCTTCGCTGGATCTTGTCACTTGATTGTTTGTTTGCGGCTTTTGGTCAGCCGCGTGAACTGCGGGAACAGCGAGACCACTCGCAAGCATGCTGGTCATCACAACCACTGCAAGACGGCGTTGAAGCTTCATAATTCCTCCTCTGGTCGGCTTCTAACCTTCTGATAGAAGTCAACCTACCACTAGATTGATGACGTGTCACTAATTAAATTCAGAGGCGTCTGAACAGTTAAAACAACGAATCACCAGAGAAATAACATACAAGATTGCATTCGGCCTCTATCCAGAAATGTTATCCCCTCAAACGACCACTGTCACACAAAAGCATTACAACATTCATCAGTTTGATGTAGAAAAAGCCCTCACTGCGGACACCAAGCAACAGCTTGTTGAAGTCGGCGAAAATCCACAAAGAAGGTTTTCAATCCCACACACCTCCCCACTTTCCAGCGCTGATACTGGTACGGACGATGCAACACCAATGACGGCACCCCACGTTAAGGCCGCAATCCGTATCGTTCCTGCAGCCTATAGGTGTTAAAATTAAAGTAACACCATACAGCAACCGGACTTGCAGCAGGAAGGCAGGAAAAAGGAGGGTTGCCACATGTCTGACATGGTTAAATGGCGGGACCGTTGGAAAACAATCACCGCCTGGGTTCTCATAGTCGTGGTGTGGGTGTGCACGCCATTCATAGGCGATAGGATCCCCACCTGGGTTGCGTGGGCATATTGCTTTGCTTTCCCCAGCGGTGGTGGCATTCGGGCTTTATGTCTCGTGGACGAAGCGCAGCGTCTTCCTAGGGATTGCCTCTATCCTCACCATTTTCTCCTGGTTGATTATCCTGGTGGTTGGCTTGGCGCTGTTTGGCATTTGAGGCTGTACCCGCAGCCTGCGCATCGTAGTGGGCGCGGGCTGCGAGTATGTCATCAAAGTGTGTTTCGGTCCATCGAATGAGCACAGTGAGGGGTTCCAAAAGCGTACGTCCGAGCGGAGTGAGTTCGTAGTCCACACGTCGGGGCATAGTGCTCATCTCGTGGCGAGCAACAATGCCGTCGCGTTCCAAGTGTCGGGTGTATCGCTGAGTGTTTTCCTGCTGATCCCGCCAACAGCAGCCTGAAGGTCGCTGAACCGCTGCCGCTTCTCCCCCAGCGCAAGCAGAGTCAACGCGGTCCACGTACTGGTGATTTTAGTGATCGCCGTGCGTGATGGGCAGGTTTGTGTGAGTACGTCCCAGTTGCGTGCCACTGCTTCCTCCAAGCACAATTCGGTCAAGCACAGTTCGGTGATTTCAGTTACCTTTTCCCAGTTGTTACGTTGACGTAACCGCAGGTGGGGTTGTGAAAATGATGCTTATGACTATTCACGATCCCATTGCGGTTGCGCAACACTATTTCGCTGCAGTCTCACACGGCGATATGGAGACGGTAGCAGCACTCCTCGACCCGAACGTGGTTTGGCACCAGCCTGGCAATAACCGTTTCTCCGGCGCACGAAGGCATCGCCGCCATCGCCCAACTGGTTGGCGGCATGATGGAGGTGAGCGAGGGTACGTTCACTCTCACCGTGACCGGCCCGACGATGCGCAACGGCGACGATGTTGCAGTTCCTGTGCGTTTCCAGGGCCAACGTCAAAGCACCCCACAAGGCACACTAACAATGGACATGACGGGCATTGACCTCCTGACCGTCACGAACGGAAAGATCACCGCCATCAGGCTTTTCTCGGAGGACCAACCTGGCGAAGATCAATTCTGGGGAACACCCTAGCCCACACAATGCCAAGCCCTATTGCAACCAAAAAAGTGGCAACAACAAAAGTCTCTGGATAGGCCATTCTCACAGCTACCACGCCCAGAATAAGAGACCCCACCCCGGTGCCACCATCAAAGGCCATGTTCCAGATCGCGCTGCCGTCGGAGAGCCTGGTACGCGGGAGTGAGCCGAACAGGAGCAGCAGGGTTTCGTTCTGGATGGCCCCGAATCCGCTGCCAAATACCAGCGCGCCCACCAGTAGCACCCAGGCTGGCCGCCCGAGCAGCAGTGCCAACGACACAATCACAAGCCCGGCAACGCCGCAGCCCAGCGACGGGATGAGAAGCAGCCCGGGCCCACCCATGCGGTCAGCGGTCACGCCCGCCAGGTAGCGCGCGATCATTTGCGCACCACCCACCACAGCAGAATCAGCCCGGCGACCATGCCAGAAGAAGGGCCGCGGGCAGGAAGGACGAGACTGCACCGAATCCCATGGCCACGGTGGTGATTCCTACGCAGGGCACCACCACGGCACGCCACGGAATAGAGTCATCACTGCCGCTACCCCCGCCTTCGGCCACGATCCAGGGAATGAAAATGCACGCGACCGCGGCGAGCAGCCCCACCACGGCACCAAGGATGTACGCAGAAGCGAAAGAGTATTCCGTGGCCAGCCACACCCCCAGCGGCAGGCCAACAAGTTGCGCTAATCGGCCAATCCCAACAGCCCGGACGCCCGGCCCAAAAAGCGTTTGGGCACCAGTTCGGCTATCAGCGCGGATTCGGCGACGGTCAAAGCACTGAATCGATGCCTCGGAAGGCAGAGAGGGCGAGCACGAACGGGGCGTCGTCAAGCGTGATGTGCCCCAGTGCAGGAACGCCCAGCATGATGGCGGCGAAGACCATCACGGGTGTGTAGCCGAAGCGGCGCAGGGCGCGGGGCGTGTTCCATTGGGTGAGCACGGAGCAGCCCATGAAGATGGCGGTGGTGGAACCGGCGAGGGCGTCGGAACCCCCGCTGGTGAGCACGTCCAGCGGTACCACCGGCAGGAGCAAGGCCCAGCTCAGAAACGCCGCAGCCACCGCCACCAGGGTGGCTATAAAACCTGGGGTTTTCAGGACATTTCACCTATCATCCACAGCACCGCAGCGGTGAAGGCGATGGCCGCGCCGATGGCGGCAATGTAGGTCATGGCGCGGTTTTCCGCCTGATACGCCGACCACGCGCCACCCACCAGCAGCCCCGCGACGGCGAACAGCAGGTATACCAGCCACGTCATCTACAGGCTGCCTTTCGTGGAGGGCACACCCTGGACTCGGGGGTCGGATTCGGTGGCTTCCGCAGTGCACGGGCCACGGCCTTATATTCCGCCTCGGTGATGTGGTGCGGGTCGCGCCCATAGTGGCAGCGCAGGTGCAGAGCGATGCGCGCGTTCAGCGCCAGGGTTTCAAAGAAGTGTTCGTTGATCACGGTGGCGTAGTGTCCGCCGATGACGGTGGTGAGCATCTGCTCGGGTTCGCCGGTGATCACAAAGTAGGGGACGGCCGGAGACATCTACAATGGCCTCGCACAATGTTTCGTCCATGGGCAGCTGGCAAGAACCAAAACGGCGAATGCCGGACTTATCCCCCAGCGCCTGGTCCAGCGCCTGCCCCAGCACAATGCCCGTGTCCTCCACGGTGTGGTGCGCATCAATGTTGATGTCACCGTTGGCGTGCACAGACAAGTCGAAGCTGCCGTGCGCGCCGAAGGCGGTGAGCATGTGGTCGAAGAACGGCAGCCCCGTGTTGATGTCCGTGCGCCCCGTGCCGTCCAGGTTGATGCCCACGGTGATGCTGGATTCCCGGTGGTGCGCTCCACGCGTCCAACGCGGGCGTTGCGTTCTATCTCAGGCACGGGTGGCCTACCTTTCTACTTTTTCATGTGGATGGGCGCTACCTTAGCAGCTGCTGCTAACAACGCGTCATTTTCCTCCGGCAGCCCGACGGTGGCACGCAGGTACCCCGGCACGCCCACATCGCGGATGAGCACCCCCTCCCCCAAAAACGCCTGCCATGCTGCGGCGGAGTCGGAGAAATCACCGAAGAACACAAAGTTTGCCTCGGTGGGCACAATGCTGTAGCCCGGCTTCTCAAGGCCAGCCACTACACGGTCGCGTTCCGACGCCAGCTTGGCCACCGTTGCCAGCGTATCCTCACTGTGCCTCAGCGCTACAATGGCCGCCGCCTGGGAAAGCTTGGACAAATGATACGGCAGGCGCACCAGCATCACTGCCTGCACAAACGCGGGGGCAGCCACAAAGTACCCGAGGCGTCCGCCCGCAAAGTCGAAGGCTTTGCTCATGGTGCGGGACACCACCAGGGTGGCAGGGTACTCCTCCAGTAGCGTCACCGCCGAGGGGGAATCGGAAAACTCGGCGTAGGCTTCATCGACGATCACGATGCCCGGCGCGGCATCAAGAATGGCGCGAATGTCATCGAGGCTGGTCACGCCACCGGTGGGGTTGTTGGGGGTGGTGATGAAAATAACGTGGGGTTGTTCCTCAGCGATGGTGCGCAGCGCCGCATCTAGGTCGATGTCAAAGTTCTCCCCGACGCGGGGGCAGTTGAGAAAGTGCGTGTGGGTGCCCGTGGAGAGGATGGGGTGCATGGAATAACTGGGCTGGAATCCCAGGGCGGTGCGCCCCGGCCCGCCGAATGCTTGCAGGAGCTGTTGAAGTACTTCGTTGGAACCGTTGGCGGCCCACAGGTTCTCATGGGTGACCGACACGCCGGTCTGCGAGGTGATGTACTCGGCCAGTGCGGTGCGTAGTTCCACGTTGTCGCGCTCTGGGTAGCGGTTGAGGGTGCGGGCCTGCGTGCCGATTTCCTCCACCAGGTCCGCCACCAGCGCCTCGGAGGGCGCGTAGGGGTTTTCGTTGGTGTTTAGGCGCACGTCCACGTCGAGTTGGGGCGCGCCGTAGGCTTCTTCGCTGCGGAGCTCTTCGCGCAACGGCAGATCGGCCAGGGGTGGTGGAGGCAGCTAAAGGCTGGGCAGTCGGTTCAGACGCAATAGGTTCAGAAGCAGTGGATTCAGTCATGGGCGGTTTTCCATTCAGAGGTTTTCAAAGCGGGCGCGGATCGCTTCGCCATGGGCGGGAAGCTGCTCGGCGTCGGCAAGTGTCACCACGGTGTTGGCGATGTCTTTCAGTGCGGCTTCGTCGTAGTCAATGAGGTGCACTGATTTCAGGAAGGTGTGGGTGGATAGCCCCGAGCTGTGGCGCGCCGTCCCGGAGGTGGGCAGCACGTGGTTGGACCCGGCGGAGTAGTCCCCAGCGGCACGGGTGAATGCTCACCCACGAAAATGGCTCCGGCGTTGGTGATGCGTTCAGCCACCTCGCGGGCGTTTTCGGTGTGATTTCCAAATGTTCGGCGGCGTAGGCATCGGCGACACGAATGGCGGCGTCAAGGTCGTCTACCAGCACGATCCCGGATTGTTCGCCCCGCAGCGCCTGGGCCACACGCTCGGCGTTGAGGGTGACGCCGTAGCGCGCTTCGACTTCGCGGTCCACGTCAGCGGCGAGCTGCGCGGAGGGGGTGATCAGCACGCTGGCGGCCATGACGTCGTGCTCGGCCTGGCTGATCAGGTCGTAGGCAACGCTGACGGGATTGGCCGTGTCATCAGCCACAATGGCGATTTCGGTGGGTCCTGCCTCGGAATCAATGCCCACGACGCTGCGGCACAGGCGTTTGGCGGCGGTGACGTAAATGTTGCCGGGTCCGGTGATCATGTCTACGGGTTCGAGCTGGTGGGCGTCGTCACCGTAGGCCAGCAGCGCCACGGCCTGCGCGCCGCACGGCCCACACCTCCTGCACCCCCAGCAGCTGGCAGGCCGCCAGGATGGTGGGGTGCGGCCAGCCCCCGAACTGGGCCTGCGGCGGGGAAGCCACCACCAGCGAGAGACACGCCCGCCTCCTGCGCAGGGCACCACGTTCATAATCACGCTGGAGGGATACACGGCGTTGCCGCCCGGCACGTACAGGCCACGCGTTCCACGGGGATGAACTTCTCCGTCACCGTCCCGCCGGCCGCGAGTTCCACCGTGTGGCCTGCGGGTTTCTGCGCAGCATGCACGGCACGCACACGGGCGATGGATTCCCGCAGCGCCTCGGTGACCTTGGGGTCCAGCTCGCGCGCAGCCTGTTCGATGACGTCAGCGGGCACGCGTATCGACGCCGGTTGTACCCCATCAAACTTCTCCCCGTACTCCAGCGCTGCCTCCGCGCCGCGCCCCCGCACCTCCCGCACCAGCGGCTCCACCACGGGAAGCACCGAATCAACGTCCGTGCCGCCGCGCGTGCGGGGTTCCGCCGTAGCTCGCTTATCGACGCCGTGCGCCCCGCAGATCAACAACATTCAGCATGAGAAAAACCACATCCCAACATTTGTGTTTCGATTCGTCCATTCTAATGCAGGGAGACGTACCAGTGCTGAGATGTGGTTCTGGGGGACTGTGGTGGTCTCCGGTTTAGTATCCGGCGTGTCCGCCGCCACCGCCGGGCAGTTCAGGGGCGGGAGCCGCCGGAGCGGGTGCTTCAGCTGGTGCTGGGGCAGCCGGGGCGGGCGCTTGTGCCGGAGCCTGCTGAGCTGGTGCTTGCTGTGCCGGAGCCTGCTGGGCTGGTGCCTGTCCTCCAGGAGCAGCCGGGGCTGCGGGTGCCTGCTCTGGAGCCATTGCCGGAGCGGAGGCATCAGACGGTGCTCCCCATTGGTGCGGAGCTCTCCATGGCGGGTGCAGAGGTCGTGGGGGCAGCGCTGGAGGAGGTGGTGGCCTTGGTGCTCGCGGTGGAGCTTTCCCCGGATTTCCCGTCGTTGTTGCAGGCGGTCAGGGTGCCAGCGACAGCGACAGAGGCCAGGGCCATAGCAACAAACTTACGATCAAACATGATTATGTCTCTCTTTCTCCGTATCAACATACGGTCAATGTGCGGTCACCGCGTGCGTGTGGCCGCATGGGCTGGTCGGCGTGCCGGTTTGCGGGCTGTTGCTCGCATCAGGGGATCATCAACAAAGGTGAACAGCACCCACGCCAGTGCGACGGAAAGTACGAAACTCCCCACAGCGGCTAGCAGCCACCCAAAGAATCCGTATTCTCCACCGGCGACGAAATAGCGCTGTACAAACACCATCACCGGGAATTGCACCATATAAAACGCGAACGAAATATTGCCTAGCAGTACCGATAGAGGACTTGCAATAAACCTCGACACTCCTTCGATGTCCCGCACAGCCAACGTAGCAATCACATACGTCATGGGCAATGACATCAATACCGACATTTTGAACGCTATCGGTACAAACCACGTTGTGCCGTAGGACATGCCCAACAGAATCAACGGCAGTATGAGGTCAGTGTTGCGGAACTGTTTTTCCCACACAAGCTTCGCCGCAAACACGCCCAAATAGAACTCCACCAGGCGAGTCAGCGGGAAATAATAGGACAGCCAATAGGATTGCAACACCGGAATGTGGTCTTGGGAAAACCACACTGGGTCTGCATGCACATCCGCTACGGGCGATACATCCTGGGGCCAGAGACGCGGAACGAAGAAGTTCTCGGTGGTTTTCGGGCCGTCGGCAAGCAAGTGCACAACGGTGATGATGCCCAGCGACACCGCAAACATCGCACCCAATGCCACCAGTTTCCCCGCCCACGGACGCGGCGAGACCAGCGGCACAAACAGGGGAAACGTGAGGTAGAACAGCATTTCGCGCACAGCGACCACGACGGCACGTTCATCCCGCCCAGCACTGCCCAATCCGGGTTCCAGGTGTGAATCAGCAGGGCGTTGGGGAGCCACACCTTCAAACGATCAAAGGACAACGCCCAGGTGATGCTGCTGGCCGTGACCGTGGCCGAGGCCAGGACGAACATCACCAGCGTGATCAGGTGCATGGGGAAAATTTTGGTCAGGCGGCGTCGGCAATAGTAGAGGGCGTCGCTGACGCCGCTGACCTCGCTGTTGGACCAGTAGATGAGAAAACCCGACAGGATGAAAAAGAACGTCACCCCGGCCGAACCCAACTGCATGGGAACCACAGTGTGGATCTGGCGAAACAGCTCCGACTTCTGAAACGGATACACCGGCAAAAACACCAGCGCATGCAGCACATACACCAGCATGGCCGCCCACCACCGAGCCCCCGTCAACGACGGGAGGTTCGGTCGGCGCGACGGCGACGGAGTGGACGACGGTGGAGATGACTTCAGCTGACCAACAGCCATGTCACGCCCCACCACTACTGGCGGACATACTGGGCGATGATGTCACCCGTGATCTCTTCAGCATGTACTGATGGGTGCCACACGCCACCCATCATGGTGGCGCGGGCATCGCCAACGCCGTTCACCCATGGATCCGCAGAGCAGGAGCTGTGTCCTGCACTGGCTGTTTTCAGGTCAATGAAGCCCAGTTTCAGCTGTTCAGCGGCCTCGCGCTGGGCGCGATCAATGTTATTGACTGCCTGCACCAATGCCGGGGCGTCGGCCTTGCGAGCCTGCTGCCCTGCAACATTGGTACACACCTCGCCACCTGACGGGGGCACCATCTCCTGATACCCCACCAATGTGATCTTGGCCTTTGGTGCGTAGTACTTCAGGTAGTCCACAACCTGGCGAACGCGGTCCGCATAATGTGCACCCGTGATGGCAGCCGGATCCTGCATGGCACCAGCGCGAACAGCCTCATCGCCGCAGCCATGTGCAGCGTCAAAGAGGCAGTGCTTCACTGAGTCCTTCATGGTCACTTGAGTGCCCCATGCGTCATTGAAACCCAGTTGAATAAAAATGTGCTCGGTGCGCTGCCCCAAGGCCCCACGCTCGGAGGCACTTCGAACCTGATCGGAGAAGTGAAGATTCGGACCAGAGTTGATGGTGCTGCCCCAGCAGGAGGAATCAATCAGATCACCGGGTGCCAGCCCCAGCTTTCGTTGCAGTTGCATGGGCCAGGCAGTGTTGCTGCGGAAGCAGCCACGGTCATCGGCCCACAGGGGTGCGTTGGTACCTGCTGTGTGGGAATCACCAAACACCACCACCTTCGCACCGCCTTCGGGAGCGCGGGTATCCGTACCCTGGCTGGAGGTCAGAGCCTTAGCAACATCAGGACTACTCTGCGCTTCCGCCTGAGGTGCTTGGGGAGACATGCCTGCGCAGAGGGCCACGGCGAACACGGCACTTGCGGTCGCGGTCGCAATTTTCACGGCTTTCCTGGGTGGCTCCCGTTGGGAGCGTGCGCGAGGGATTGGTCAGGGCAGCCTGTGGTGCCCTGCGCTGTGATCGAGCATGAAACATCATCAAATAACTTCCGGGGTGTGTGAACGTAGTAGTAGGTACGTAATAGGTATCGGCATGCATACACAATGCGTTTCATCAGGGTTCATCAACTAACCCCAACTAACACATCAGCTATTACCTATGTTGATACTTAAATGCTCATGCTAAAAAAATAAATTTTTTCAGTCAAGCACAAGGGGCTGGTTTTCTGATCGAAATATTTTGCTGACCTGTACGCAAACTGCCTACAACATAGCATCTAAAGGGCGCTTTTACAGCAAAGTCCACGGCAAAGCGTCGGATTGTTACATATCCCACAAACAAATATAAATGCATATACACATTTATCTGAATTGATAAACCCGGCTTCGTACTGCCTACATATCACACATGCATTACCCAGACACAGGTGCCCTCATTCAGGGTGAATATTATACGTAACTCAAAAAAGTTCCGTACACTCAAAGTGGTATCAGCGTTGCGCTACCGGCACGTGCCATATCAGCAATGCCGGGTGGTCATGACAGCGCAGCGCTCTCTGCCCCAATTCCCCGCCAGAGGCAGAGGTGAGGAGGATCAGCAATGGCCGCCGTGGAGCCGCACCTCATCACCCACATCACCATCAACCAGGTCAAATATGCCATTGGTCGGCTTGGCTTCCTACCCATCAGCCCGCCGATCAACTCCCCCCACGACGCCCAAGACCGCATCATCATCCCTGGCAGCATCACCGCACCATGGTGCATTTCACCGAGGAAGAAGGCAAACATCTTGTCGCTCTGTCCACGGTGCGCGGCCAGCTGGATTTCTCCCGATTCAACGACGCCGCGCATTTGCTGTCCGAGTGGAATCGGCGCCGCCTCGGCCCCACCTCACTGGTGTACATGTCCAACGAGGGCGACTTGGGCCTGGAAATGCGCTCCTCTCTCCTCGTTGAAGACGGTGCCTCCCCCGCTCAGATCGTGGCTTTCCTCCACGCCGCCCATGAAACTGATGTCCTCGCCGTCAACCACTTCCTGGCCGCCTTTCCCGAAATGCGCTCCTCACTCCCCTTGGACGAGGCAACCACACGAGACCAGCTGGCCTTTACTCTGCCGCTGCCTCACATTGCTGAACACCCCATCATCCCGCCGCCATCAGCGCAGCGCATCATCCCTGCCCACGACAACACGCTGTCCACCAACATCACCATTGACCGCATCGCCGCCACGCTGAAAGACTTAGGGATTCAGCAGTATGATGACGACGATCCCCACCACATCACCACCGGATTCAACGGCGTGCCGATCGCCTTTTTCATCGAATCCGGCCCCACACTCCTTATCCGCGCGTTCTGGTTCCCCGACCTAGACCCAGACAGCGACTTCATACGCACATTCCTCATCTGCAACGACTGGAACGAAACCTCCACCTGCACCAAAGCCTTCCCCACCACCGACGACTACGGACTCCAAGTCCACGTCGATTATGTCGCCCCCATGAGTCTCGGCCTCACCCACCACCAACTCAGCCACAGCATCATCAGTGCCGTCCAACTCCTCCTCGAAGGACTCCACAGCATCAGCGTAGACACCTGCGGCACTAGCGCCGTGCACTGGCCACCGCCCCCCTGAGGCTTGTGGGGTTGATGCTTAGCTGACGACGCCCGCCTCTTCTTCCTGGCCTTCTTCCTCTTCTTGGCCTTCCTCGGCCAACGCTTCCTCCTCGACCGGGCTATACACCAGCCAAACAAGACGCAGCCAGCACAACACGGTGGTAACAAGACCCGCCACAATCAAACCATGCAGGCCAGAGACCTCCACCACCACATCAAACGAATCCCCCGGGTGCAAGCTCTCCGCATCAGGAATAGGCCACCGCCATCGCGACACCAGCTCCACACACTGACTAAACATCACCACCCCCAGCAGGCCATTAGCCAGCAGTAACACAGGCACTACCCCACGGAACCATCGCACCGCACGCGCCCACGACATGTCGGGGTAAAACCGCCCAAAGATCCATAGGCACAGCACCACCACCACTGCGGCAAAGACGGCCACCGTACCCAAATACGAACAAAACGCCCCAAACTCCCGTGACGACGCCGACTGCTCAGCCACCTCCACAGTGCCCCCCTCCAGCACGTTCAGCGTATATCGCGGACGCAACAACCCCCACACAGCGCCCACCACGCCAAACACGAGCACACTCACGCTCAGCCACACAGCCTCTAGGCGCATGAGTGTCACAGGTTTAGCCTGACGACGCTCGCCCCCGTCACTCGCATCAACAGAGGCATCAGGGGCATCAACAAAAGCACTCACAGTATGGCAACACTACACTAGCGCTGCCCCAGGTACGCCGAATCTACCCGACCATGACGCGAACACGACGCATCCCAGCCATCCGGGCGGACCTGCACCACCATTCTTCTCCCACACAACTGGCAAAAACCGTGGGGCCTCCAACCCGGCGCGCGCGCCGACGGCGACAGCTTAATCACCGTGCCCTCCTCAATGCGCTGACCAGTATTCGGGTGAAACACTGGGGAGTCACCGCACAGCAGCGCCGTCAGCAGCTCATCACTTGTGACTTCGCGCATGCTACACCGTGGCATTCAAGGCTTTGATCGGCAGACGCAGCTTGCCCATCATGTCCAAATCCTGCTCCTGCGGGCGGCCTAACGTGGTCAAGTAGTTGCCGACGATAATGGCGTTGATGCCACCCTGCAGCCCCTGCTCCGCACCAAGATCACCCAAGGTCAACTCGCGTCCACCAGCGAATCGCAGAATCGTTTTCGGCAGCGCCAAACGGAACGCGCCGATGGCACGCAGGGCGTCGGCAGCCTCCATCACCTCATAGTCCGCAAACGGGGTGCCCGGGCGCGGATCCAGGAAGTTCATGGGCACCTCTTCGGGTTGCAGTTCCTGCAGGTCAGCAGCAAACTCAGCACGCTGCTCCAGGCTCTCCCCCATGCCGAGAATGCCACCGGAGCACACCTCAATCCCGGCTTCCCTTGATCATACGGAGGGTTTCACGCCAGGGACTCCCAGGTGTGGGTGGTTACCACGCTGGGGAAGAATGACTTGGCTGTTTCCAGGTTGTGGTTGTAGCGGTGGATGCCAGCGGCCGCGAGACGGTCAACCTGTTCCTGGGTGAGAATGCCCACTGAGGCAGCGACGAATGTCCACTTCTGCTTGGATGGCGGCGATGGCTTTTTCCATCTGGGACATGAGGTTTTTCGTCTGGCCCTCTGACGGCGGCGACGATGCAGAATTCCCGTGGCCCCGGTTTTTGCGGTTTTGTTTGGCTGCTTCCACCAGACCAGGGATGTCCAGCCAGGCGGCGCGCACGGGGATTCAAACAGGCCGGATTGCGAACAGAAGTGACAATCTTCAGGGCAGCCGCCGGTTTTGAGGGAGACGATTCCTTCTACTTCCACTTCTTCACCGCACCAGGCCAGGCGCACTTCGTGTGCCAGGGCGAGGAGGTCTTGGAGGTTGTCGTCGGGTAACTGGAAGGACCTGAAGAATTTCTTCTTTGGATAAACCGATGCCCTGTTTCAGAACTTTTCGCGGGCAAGCTCAAGGATGGGAGGTAGTTGGGTGGTGGTCATGGCTGCGGTGTGCTCCTTTGTGGGTTGGGTCAGATCAGCAGGTTGGGCTGGAAACCTTGCATTAAAAACCCAAAATACCCCGCACCTAGAACAGTGTTCAAGTGCGGGGCTAGCCTGCGGGTCGTTCCCGCAGCAAACGCGCTATTCTATTTGCACATCTTCCAAGCGCCGTTTTCCCTCTGGAAACGCATCACGCCAGTTTCAGTCTTGCCGTTTGATGTGTGAGTCACAGACGCAGAAGCGGATTCACCATTCACGCGGACATCTTCCACGGAATCCACCGTCGGCTTAGCCTTCTGGTAATCCGGGATGGACTCCAGCGGCAGGTCCGGAACTTCGTTCAAATCCGGTGCGCCGCCGCCCTCTTCAATCAAGCGGGCGCACGTGTTATTGACCGTGGTAGCCATGAACTGACGCAAGGTTCCGGTGGGCACCATGCTGCGCACCACGTTAGTGATCGCATCCTTATCACCTGCACTTGCAGGCTGCCCCTCAATCGGAGCAAGTTGCTGCGCCTGGATGGGGTTGTCCAGATTAACCTCAGGCGGCACTGCTGGCTCACTTGCCGGCGCTGGGCCTCCGACGTGGGAGCCGCCGACGACGTAGCTGCGGAAGTGGACGCATCGGATGACGACGTAGCCTGCTTGGCCACAGCACTCACACTGCTGGCGCTACTCGTGGAACCCTCAGCCTTGTTTTCTTCTTTATTAGAACCACAGGCACCAAGGACCAAAGGGGTCACACAAACACCCACGATCATGGCCTTTTTCAACACTGACATGGTCTGCACTACGAAATGCTCCTACCTCAAACATTTGCGACTCTTTGACGCCAACGGCACTCAAACTTACACCACCCTACCAAGGACACCACGCTTTGTGAGAACCCTTCACGCAAAATAGGCGGTTTTTTCGGCGCACCTCACAATTGCCGCATTTTTCTTCGCAGCACACAACAACCCGCACTCGTGCTACCGGCAGGCTGCATGCGTCTACCAAGGTCACATCAAATCAGCAGTTCAGGTACATTCTTTTTAGCACGTATGCAACCTAGCCCCATTCCCCACCTCACACGCAGAGGTAGCACGTCAGACATGCCAGCATTGTGTGAATTAAAACCCACCGGCGCCACCCCCATAATGAACCAGTTTGTAACGATCTAGCGGGAAACCGTGAGGGTCACCGTCAAATAGCGCGTACACTAACAAAGTGTGCAGTTGACTCAACACAGTATCACCGTTGCAGGCGTCCACATCCTGGACGAGTATGGCCTTGCCGACATGACCATGCGCCGACTGGCCAAACGCCTTCACGTCGCACCCGGCGCGTTGTACTGGCATTTCCCCAACAAGCAGGCACTCATTTCGGCGATTAGTCAATTCATCCTCTCGGAAGTTGTCGGACCACCAACCCCACTGGACAAAGATGCGGAGCCTACCAAGGCGGATGCGGACGAGGCGGCGTCGACACGTGAGGATGCTGTGCCACCAGCGGAACTGTGCGCCACTATCCGTACGTTGATGCTCGCGCACCGCGACGGCGCTGAATTGGTTAACGCCGCACTGTCGGACAACGGACTGCGCGAAACCCTTGAGGGTCACATCACCCGGGCGTTGGTGCACTCCTTCAGTAAGGATACGGAGGCGACATCGCACCCATCACAACCTTTACTGGAAACCGGTGCGACGACATTGCTTCATTTTGTCATGGGCGCAACTATGAACGAACAGTCCGCATTACAGCTCATGCGGGACACCAATCCGGGTGGGGCGGATGTTGATGAAAAGCTCACTACCGCTAGCAATGCGTTTCAAATAACTTTCGAAAACGGAATTGAGATAATTCTCAACGGTTTGGCTACAACAATGGGGACAGCCAGCCTATAAAATACTCCAGTATGAGTAGCACCTACGAACATAGCTTTCAGGTTTGGCCCGGTGAGGCTTACCCCTCGGCTCTACTTTATGACGGCGCGGGAACAAACTTTGCGCTTTTCTCCAATGTGGCAGAACGCGTGGAACTGTGCCTTCTAGATCGTGAAGACAACGAAACCCGCATCAACATCGAAGAAGTCGATGCCCACATCTGGCACTGCTATATCCCCGGGGATTCAACCAGGCCAACGCTATGGCTACCGTGTCTACGGCCCCTACGACCTCGCAAATGGCCACCGCTGTGACCCCAACAAACTGCTCGTAGACCCCTACGCAAAAAGCCTTCTGACGGTGAGTTCGACGGGCACCCTTCTCTTTTAGCTACGGACATCACTGACCCCGGCAACCCTGAGGGCCGCAACACTGAAGACAGCTTGGGGCACACCATCGAAATCCGTGGTGATTAACCCCTTTCTTCGACTGGGCCAATGACCGAGCGCCCCGGACCCCTTACCACGAAACCGTGATCTCATGAGGCGCACGTCAAGGGGCATGACCATGACCCATCCGGACGTGCCCGACAACCTCCATGGAACCTACGCAGGGCTTGCACACCTGCGATTATTAGCTATTTGAAGGATTTAGGTATAACGGCGATTGAGCTAATGCCGGTGCACCAATTCCTTCAGGACGACCGGCTCCGCGAATTGGGGTTACGCAACTACTGGGGCTACAACTCCTTCCGGATTCTTTTGCCCCCACCAGGGAATCACGCCGCCGCCCTGCAACCCGGCGGGGCCGTCGCCGAATTCAAAAACATGGTCCGTGCCTTCCACGAAGCAGGCATCGAAGTCATCCTGGACGTGGTGTACAATCACACCGCCGAAGGCAACCACATGGGCCCCACCATCGCTTTCCGCGGCATCGACAACGCCGCCTACTACCGGCTGGTGGACGGCGACAAATACCACTACATGGACTACACGGGCACCGGAAACTCCCTCAACGTCCGCGACCCGCACACCCTGCAGCTGATCATGGATTCCCTGCGATACTGGGTGCAGGAAATGCACGTCGACGGCTTCCGTTTCGACCTGGCCTCCACACTCGCCCGCGAACTCCACGACGTGGATCGTCTCGCCGCCTTCTTCGACCTGGTGCAGCAAGACCCGGTGGTTTCCCAAGTCAAACTCATCGCTGAGCCTTGGGACGTCGGCGAGGGTGGCTATCAGGTGGGCAACTTCCCACCCCTCTGGACCGAATGGAACGGCAAATACCGCGACACCGTGCGCGACTTCTGGCGCGGCGAACCCGCCACGCTCGGAGAATTCGCCTCCCGCCTCACCGGCTCCTCCGACCTTTACGCCAATAACGGACGACGCCCCACCGCCTCCATCAACTTTGTCATCGCCCACGACGGCTTCACACCTCAACGACCTGGTCAGCTACAACGAAAAAGCACAACATGGCCAATGGTGAAGGCAACCGCGACGGCGAAAGCCACAACCGATCCTGGAACTGTGGTGTGGAAGGCCCCACCACCGACCCGAGCATCCTGAAACTCCGCGCCCAGCAGCGACGAAACTTCCTCACCACACTGCTGCTCTCCCAGGGCACACCCATGATCGCCCACGGCGACGAAATGGCCCGCACCCAAAGCGGCAACAACAACGTCTACTGCCAAGACTCGCCGCTCAGCTGGATCAACTGGAACCAACTCGAAGAATTTGACCCCCTGGTCAAATTCACCCGGCGTTTGCTGCGCATCCGCGCCAACCACCCCGTTTTCCGACGCCGCCGCTTCCTTGCCGGCGGTCCCCTCGGCGAAGACATGAAGCAACGCGACATCGCGTGGCTGGTCCCCTCCGGCAAACTCATGACCCAAGCCGACTGGGACTTCTTCTTTGGCAAATCCCTCATGGTGTACCTCAACGGCGACGCCATCGCCGAGCCCGACAGCCGCGGCCAACGCATCGTCGACGACTCCTTCATCCTCTGCTTCAACGCCCACCACGAAAGCATCGAATTCACCCTGCCCGACAAACGCTTCGGCCAGCGGTGGAAACTCATCGTGGACACCACTGAAGACACCGGATACCCCCTCACCGCAGAAATTATCGACGCCGACGGCACCATCGAAGTCCCCGCACGCTCCACTATGCTGCTCAAACAAATCGAGCCGCCCGTCTACGACGATGCCGATTCAGGGGAAAGCTCCGCTGAGGTTGCCGAAAGCACCACGACTGATGCGTCAGCTGAGGAGACTGAGGCCAGTGCTCCCACGCCGCGCACACCCGCCGTGATGAATCCACCCAAGCACGTGGATGCCACCCCGCCACCCACGAAGGCGGACATGCAGCAAGCTGCGGAACCCTACGTTGACGAGTACTCTGACGACTACTCCAATGACGCCAGCGGCGCCGTTGACGATTACAGCTAAGCCCAAGCTCAGCCCGCGAAAGGACACCCTTGTGATCTCCGCCCACGGCGCGACCATTGACGTCACCTCCCGGACCGTCACAATCAACTACAGCCCACTCCTCGCGGCGCTGCAATCAACCCACGGGGCTGCGGAAGGTGGGGCGTCGACAAGCACCCGCCTCAGCATCAGCGACATTACTGACATTGACACGCGGCACCCCACCGCCGTTGACCTCGGGTGGGCGCGGCTCGGCGGGGTGAACCACACCATCCGATTCGCCCCCAACCAAGAAAACGAACTCGACACGCTGCTCGCCATGATCGACAGCGCCCGCAACGGCGAACTCCCCGACGAACCCGCCGCCTTCATTCCCGGGCTCGACTTCGTGGCCATTGACGTGGAAACCGCCAACGACGACTGGGGGTCCATCTGCCAAAACTCGGTGTCGTCCGCTACACCAACGGCCAGGCCGGTGCTAGCGACTCCTGGCTCTGCACGCCCCCTCCCGGGCTCGAACGTTTCGACGCCCTGAATATCGGCATTCACGGCATCACACCCGACGACGTGGCCGACGCACCCGCCTTCGGAGACGTTCTCGGGGACGTTGTCGCGGCCGTCGGGGAACTTCCCTGTGGTCGCACACAACGCCCAATTCGACATGACTGCCTTCTCCCGCGCCTGCGCCGCCGCCGGGCAGCCCGTACCCCACTGGACATTCGGCTGCTCGCTGGCCCTCGCGCGGGCCGCCAAACTCGGCATCAGCAACCACCGGCTCCCCACCGTCGCCGCACATTTCGGCGTTGAACTGGCCAAACACCACGATGCGCTTTCCGACGCCCGCGCGTGCGGCGACATCATCGTCGGGTTGGCGTCGGCTGGAGTTTCTGGTGGTTCGGGCGCATCAAGTGACGAAGGTTTTGCCGGGTTCTTCTGGGCCTCCGGCTTCACCCTTGGCGAACTCACCCCTGACAAAGTGCTTCCCGTACTGCGCGCCGATGCGCGCGGACTCAACATCGCGGCGCAACGTAAACGTCTTTTCCCCGGGACTGTGGTTGACGCTGCTGCTGAGGTACCGGAAGAAAAAGCCACGACGCAGGCAACGACCTGCCTGGGAAAAAGCCGCCACGCCCAGCGTCATTCCCGAGACCAACACCAAGGCCGACCCGGAAGGTGCACTCTACGGCCACAATGTCACGCTCACTGGCGACTTCGAGCCATACGATAAATCCATGCTCTGGTCCGGCATTGCGGAGCGCGGCGGCGTGATCGGCAAAAACGTCACCAAAAAGACCACCCTGCTTGTGTGCGGGCCGTGGCACACCGTCACGTCCAAGCAGAAACGCGCCGAAGAACTCATCGAAAAAGGCCAGGAGATTACGCTCTGGACCGCCGACCAGCTTTACCGCGAGCTGGGGCTGGACGAGGACCCGCCGTTTTAGGGGACCTCGCGCACATTTTCGTAACATAGGGAACCACATCGGCACGTGTCGCAGTCTAAGTGGGTATGACAACGTCCATACAAACATCGCTTGACCTGGGCACAGTACTTCCCCGCCTGAAAGAAATGACCATAACGCAGCAGGAATGCTGCTGCAGCAACCGCCGTCAATATCCCTGTCGCCGCAGTTGGTGGCCCGCTTCTACAGCAACGGGACACAAGTGACCCACGAACAGCTAGATGAGGTGGGCGTTGGGGTTCTTCACCTGTGGGATCATGCCGCAGAGAACCTGGTGGAACAGTGTGGGGACGGCACTACGATAAAGCTGAAGATGAGAAACGCCGGTGTGCTGGTCGGGCTAGATGTCGTGGGGTGCCAGGTGTCGCTGGGCGTCGATAAGCACGGCGAACAAGTGGAACCCACGACGCTGGTGACACACCCCCATACCTTTGATGCGCTGGACCGTCACATGCGTGCGCTGCTGAGGGCCGAGCCAACATACTACGCGCCGACCCCGCAGGTACTTCTGGCTGTGCACCCGCGTACCGACGTCGCGGCGCTGCAGGTGTGGCTCGCGGCAACCGAGGTGACGCTCACCACCACGCCGTTTACCTGCCTGTACGGTTATCCTCGGCCAGTCAGGTTGCAGTAGTTACACTGTTAGGCGTTATGACAGCAACACTTAAACGCATCTACACCGAGTGGACGACCGCGCACCCGCACGCAGCGGAGGATTTTCACTCCACCATCGAAGATCTGCTGGTGGACGCGGGTGTGGCCTTTGATCGCGTGACCGTGCGGGTGAAAGACCTGCGCTCCCCTCAACGCCAAAGCCGCAAAACGTGACAGTGACGGCAACCTCATCTACCCCGACCCGTGGGCAGACATTCACGACGTGGTGGGCGTGCGTGTGACCACCTATCATTCCACCGAGATTCCCACGGTACTGTCCGTGCTACAGGATTCGTTTATCCTGGAGAAATCCGTGGACAAGGCGGAGGAGACAAAAATCTCCGGCGGCTTCGGCTACGGGTCTCACCACCTCACCCTCACAGTTCCTCAAGGCATGCAGGACCTCGAAGACTACGCGGATTTCACCTTTGAAGTGCAGGTTCGCACAGTCCTGCAACACGCGTGGGCGGAATTTGAACACGATATCCGCTACAAACGCCCCGCCGACGCCCTAGACCCCCGCATCGACCGTGCCTTCACGCTGGCGGCGGGGCTGATCGAACTCGCAGACCAGCAATTCGACCAGATCGCCGCGATCAAAGAAGTCGAAGCAGCCGAAACACGTGAGCGGGACCAGGACGAGCACACCCGCGACGTGGCCATCACCGCCGACATGTTACCCGGCATGCTGGCCACCATCCTGGGCAACCGCTTCTCTAGCTCTCGGACCAGCACCTACCCGTGGCTGGAGGAGATTCTGGAAGCAAACGGGATCACCACCCTTGGGGAACTGCGTGACCTCCTCAAACCCGCCGCCATCGACCATGTGGAACGCGCCATCCGTTACCGCTTCTCCCCGGGCAGGCACGCATTGTTGATGATCTCCTGCTGCACCGCTTCGGCGCGCAACACATCGAACGCACCGCCAAGATCGGGAAAAATCCCAGGTCACGGCTGGCAAAAATTAAAAAAATAGGATAAAAATGTTGCAAAGTGAACAAAATTAGCTGTGAAGGAGTACGGTATGTAGATGATAAAAACTTTGCATACCTACATAAGCAAGGAGATAGAACCATGGGTTCCCACAGCAATGCTTCTCGACTTTTCTACACGTCTGGGCACTCACCAGCGCAGACTTCTTCCGCGGGTTCGGCGTTGATTTCCCGCCGCCCTCATGGGGGAGTCAACGTCTCAGAGCAACCGGACGTTAGCCTCGCCCACGTAATCGGTCAATCTCGCGGCGCTCCCGCTTAGTGGGGCGCCCGGCACCGCGATCACGCCTGGGCATGGACGCAATGAGTTCCTTCGGAGGGGCCGGGGGCGAATGGTCGACGTAGCAATCGCGTGCTACGGAGGCGCCGACGCGGCGTCGAATATCATCGACTACCTCCACATCAAACTGACGGTGATCCACCCACACGCGCACCCGGTCACCTGGAGCGACGGCGTGCGAGGGCTTCACCGACACACCATTGACCTTCACATGCCCGGCCTTGCACGCCTCGGCGGCCTGCGGGCGGGTTTTTACCAGGCGAACGGCCCAAATCCAGGCGTCTACACGCGTCATGGAAACTTCCCCTCGGTCCGCTAATCCCGGTGGTTAATAATGCGGCGGACCCGGCGGTAATTCACAAAGCCGCCGACCACAGCGATAATCATCCCAAGAAACAGCCAGAACGACACCTGGGTGATAATAGACAGCAGGATACCACCGGCGACACCCCCGGCCACGCTGACAACACCATTGCGGAAATAGGTGCGTACCGCGCGTTTACGCTGCTCGATGGGGTTACGTGGGTACTGTTGCATGCTCATGATCATCCAGTGTAGTCGCTAACCTCAATCCAGCTAGCGCCAATGCGCTCAGGCTGCACAGAACCTTTTGTCAGAGACGCCACAGTATGCAACAAGGTGTCGTCGTCCGCCGCAGCAACCCGCAGCGTCGCCTCCGCACCATAATCCACGCCCACAATCTCTATGTGGGTTCTCGCGGTTGTGGCTCGCAGCTCCGCCTCCAGCCTGCCCGCCTGCGCATGCGGAACCGCCAACGCCCACACTGTTAGCTGTTGCCGACGCACGCGGGGCACCTCTGGCAGCACCAGCGACACCGCATCCGAATACGCCCGCACCAGCCCACCTGTCCCCAACTTCACCCCGCCGAAAATACCGCACCACCACCGCCACGATGTCGAGCATGCCGCTCCCCCGCAGCACATCCAGCATCGGCTGGCCCGCCGTGCCTGAGGGTTCGCCATCGTCGCTGGACCGCTCCACCGGGTTCGCACCCTCCACAGAGTAGATGAAGGCGCTGCAATGATGCCGCGCATCCGGGTACTCCGCACGGGTGGCCTGAATAAAGGTCCGGGCCTCATCCTCGCTGCTCACCCGCCGAATCAGCGTGATAAACCGCGAGCGCTTCACCTCCAGCTCGCCCGTGGTGGTGATGCCCGCCGTCGGTGCCACATACGAATCCATGCTGTTTCCTCGCTTTAAGTATGTTTGGGCACAAACCGCGCCACCAGAAGGGCTACTCCCAGCGCCGCCGCCGCTGCCACGATTGAGGATGCCACGACCCCCAGCCGGAATGCATCATCCGCCGCCGCAATCACCTGCGCATCCCCCGCCGCCAGCTCATGCGCCCTGGTCAGGGACTCCCGCGCCGCTTCTGGGATGTGAGTGGTGAGGCTGAGCCGGTGCCCGTAGACGGCTAGCAACACCGAACCCAGCACCGCCGTTCCGAACGCGCCGCCCAGCTCATAGCCCGTTTCGCTTAACGACGCCGCAGCTCCCGCACGGTCCGGCGGTGCTGCGGACAAAATAAAGTCATTACTCACGGGGTCGATCATTCCCACGCCGACTCCGAGCACCGCAAAACCAATGCCTCAGCCACACACCAGAGCCACCGATATGCTCAAACACAGCGAGCGCGTCCACCCCAAGAATAAGGCTGGCCACTGCGGTAATCAGAAACGCGCGAATGAGAATTTTACGTGAGGACAGGCCCGTCATAATGCGGCCCGTAATCAGCGTGGCCACCAGCGAACTCAGCAGGCCCGGAATCATCATCAACGCTGCCTGCACGGGGCTATAACCCAGCACCAATTGCAAATACTGGCTCAAATAAAACAGCATGCCAATATACAAAAACATGGACACGCCATTAACCACCACAACGGTGGTATACACGGGGTCTTTGAGTAACGCGACGTCGATAAGCGGGTGGGGTGTGGAACGCAAATGGCGCGTGAGGAGAAAGCCCTGTCACTGCTGTGGTGACGGCAGCAAGCGCAACCAGGAGCGATGGCCCCTCAACCGGCAGAACCTTGACCACATACACCAGCGAAAACAGCGCAATAATGCTGAGCACCGCGCCTTTGACATCGAAAAGACCGGTGTTTGTGGGGGCGCTTTTCGGAAGAACACACAAACCGCCGAGAATAATCACCGCGACCAGCGGGACATTAATCAGAAACACCGAACCCCAGTGAAAATTCTCCAACAAAAAGCCGCCCAGCAACGGGCCGACCGCGGCACCCACCGAATACACCGCCACCCACAACGACACCGCGCGGGCACGCTCTGCTGCATTGTTAAACATGGCCCTGATCAGCGACAACGTGGACGGCATCAACGTGGCACCCGCAGCGCCCTGCAACGCGCGAGCCGCGATCAGCATTTCTGGTGTGCGTGAAAAAGCCGCCGCGACCGAGGCAACGCCAAAGAAAAACGCGCCCCACAACAACAGACGGCGACGGCCAATACGATCCCCCACCGTGCCCATGGTGACCAGCAACGCCGCCACCACAAATGCATACACATCCACCACCCACAACATTTGGGTGGCCGACGGGTAGAGATCCGTGGTAATCGCGGGAATGGCGAAATTCAACACCGTTATGTCAATAGCCAAAATGGCAATAGCGCAACACAATACCGCAAGGCCCCACCAGCGGAGAGGGTAAGGTGCGGCGGGGTCTGGCGCAGTGTCGGGGGCGGGGTCGGTCATACCAGGAAACCGTACTCCGGCGTGTCCGGTTTCAACTGCTGACAATGCAGATGCGATTCCTCCATGCGCTGCAACAACGGCTCCATATCCGCAGCGTCACCCAATTGCAGGCCGACCAACGCCACGCCCGTTTCGCGGTTGTTCCGCTTCAAATATTCAAAACGCGTAATGTCATCATTCGGGCCCAAAATGTCCGTAAGAAACAGGCGAAGCTGGCCCGGTTCCTGCGGGAAATCCACCAAGAAATAATGCTTCAAACTGCGGTGAACAAGCGAACGTTCCACAATCTCGTTATAGCGCAGCACGTCATTATTACCGCCCGAAATAATGCAGACAATCACCTCACCCTTACGCGCGCGATACTCCCCAACCCTGTCACCGACAACGCGCCCGCGGGCTCCGCGACAATGCCCTCATTCTGGTACAAATCCAGCATCTCCGTACAGACCGCACCTCGCTCACATCCATCAGATGCACCCGCGAGCGGTGCTCATCCATCACCTGGTAATTATTGTCACCGATACGCTTCACCGCCGCGCCGTCGACAAACGGATCGATGTCCTGGAGAGTGACCGCCGTCGTTTTCAGGGCCGCTTTCATCGATGCCGCCGACGAGGGCTCCACACCGACGATCGCCGTGCGTGGGGCCATATCCGCCAGGTAGCTCGCCACGCCCGAAATCAAGCCACCGCCGCCAACAGGCACAATGATCGTGTCCGCTCGTTTGCCCAGCGCCGTCAACTGCGCAAGAATCTCCGCCGCAACCGTGCCCTGACCAACGATGGTCTCGCGGGCGTCGAAAGGCTCCACCAGCGTCGCACCCGTCTCCGCCGCATATTCCTTCGCAGCCTGCGATGCCTCATCGAAAGGTGGTACCAGTCAGCACCAGCTCAACATTGCCGTTACCGTGCACGCGAATACGATCAAGCTTCTGCTTCGGCGTCTGCTTCGGCACATAAATACGGCCCTTGATCTGCAGTTTCTTACATGCATAGGCCACGCCCTGCGCATGATTGCCTGCCGACGCCGCGACAATCCCCGCCTCACGCTCCTCCGGCGTCAACTGCGCAATATTGTTATAGGCACCGCGGATCTTATAGGAACGCACATCCTGCAGATCCTCACGCTTTAAATACACCTCCGCGCCCGTCTGCTCCGGACAAAGCGCGGGCAGTACTGCAGAGGCAGTCGGGGCGATCACGCTGGAAATGCGGGCCTGGGCCAGCTGGATATCAGCAGCGTGAATGGGAAGCATGGGGGTGTGGTGGGCTTGCTGGTTTTGCTGGGGTGGGGGTCCCGGCGGCGGTTGTTGGCTTGGCGGCGGCTCCGGCGTCGGCGCTATCGGTGCGAACGGTCATGGGGAGGATTCTAGTCCCGATGCTGGTGGGAATCGAACCAGGGTGCGGGGAAGCGGAGAGGAATATAACCGCAGTGAATATATACAAGATTAACGCGAATTAGGGTGTCGAAATGCATGTAGATGTTCATTTGACGTGCGTTTTATTACCCCAAAACAGGTGACAGACTCGCCCCACTCGCGGGAATAACCACATATACTTTTTCGATAAGTTTTGTTAGCCAGATTTTCCCGAGGACAATACCATGCCGTCACAATGGTGGATTTCCTTTAACTCCGTACAGTTGCCCGTGCGTAGTGGAACATATTCATGCAGCAACCACCCGCTGGTTCGATGTTGGGGATGCCCACTGGACCACGCACAAGCCCTATTCCATTTCCCCACTCGCAGAGCGGCATGGGGAATACGGATTCCAGCTTGGACTGCTTGTTGACGAGCTATCAGACATTCTGCTTGATCGGCTGAACGATGACCCAACGTTGCGGCTGGGAGAACACCACACCAGCGTGAGCACAGCCGACATGACTCACTATGAGAGCTGGGATGATCTTGCACACTGGCATGGCACTACGCAGTGGGATATTGCGTTACTCACCCCCACAACGCATCGTTCTGGCTCCCGCAATTCTCCCCTGCCGAATATTCCTGCCATTCTGCGCGGACTTTCGCAGCATTGGGAGCGTTGGAGCGATGTGCAGGACGTCGATTTCCGTGACCTCCTGCATGATCTGGGTCGTACGGTATGGGCAAGTGATCTCAACCTTTCCAGCACCACAGTGGATTTTCACCGCCAGATCATTTCCGGTTGCATTGGGGAACTCCACCTGCGTTGCGACGACCGGAGAACTCGCGCCCATTGCCGATAAGTTACTGCGACTCGCACCCTACTCAGGTATCGGGAGTTTCACGCTGAAAGGTTGCGGGTGTGCGAAGTAAATCCGGTGAGCCCAGTGAATGCGAAATCGGGGCGATCAAGGCCAGCGCGATCAGCACCCGCACGGAGGTAACTGCATGTCGCGGCTTGCTGAACATGCTTTCTCGGAGCGCAGCCTCGGGATCGCATGGAAGAAAGGTGCAGAAACGAGAACTCGACGATGGGAACCTCGCACCCAGCATTCTGAAATTCCAGGAAGACGCAGAAGAAAAATACTGCGCTTATCAGAAGCGCTTCGATGGAAGCTAAGCCATACCAGTTCACCGAAGTTGACATTGAAACAAACGGCAAAGAACGCACCCTGCACATCCCTCGCGGTACAAGACCGCATTGTCGCCCGCGCGATACTCGCACAACTACCTCCCGTGTTGATCCACTGCTCGGCGCGTCCGCGTTTGGATACCGCCCGGGATTAGGCGTGGCGGATGCTGTGCAAGCGGTTGTTGATGCCCGCGAGGCAGGGCTCGCGTGGTGCTGGCGAACCGATGTTGACGATTGTTTTCCCTCCCTCTCCCCGATATTGCATTTGAGCGCTTCACCCAGGCAGTGCACGACACCGACATCACCGGGATGTGGTGGAACAATTACTTGGCCGAACGGTAGGCAAACGGGAAAATGCGCGGCACAACACTTCCGGACTTCCCTCGGCTGCCCGCTTTCCCCGTGCTGATGAACCTGGTTCTGTAGACCTTGACGACGCCCCTCAACGCCGCAGGATTCACCGTTGTTCGCTACGCCGACGACATTGTTGTGGTCGGCGAATCCAAAGAAGAACTCGAAGACGCCGCCCGATTCTGCCAACGAATACCAGGAGCTTCAACATGCAACTCGGCGAACGACAAAAACCGACATCATGACCTCTGACGACGGCTTTGCCTTCCTCGGCGAAGACTTCGGCCCGAAAATACCCACCAGCCATGCCGCTCCAACGCGTCCAAGAACCTGAAAATAGGGTGTTGTATTTGGGTTTGCAGACAGCGTACTCCGCATCTACAACGGCAGACTGATCGTTGAAAATCGCGAGAAAGCCAGCTGGAATGACGACAAAAACGTGGCGGTGAAAGATGATGGGAAGCCCACCATACTTTTTCGATATCCCCCAGCGGGACATGTCAGCCGCATCGTCGCGTTTGGATCCCGTGGCCATATCAGCTCGGAGTTCGATCACGCGATGCGCAACTGGCGTAGACATAGTACTAGGCAGTAGACGCGGAACATACTTGGGCGTCATGCGAGGAGCCACAACAAAAGCTTCCACGCAAACTCGGCTCATCGCCCAAGTAGAAATCAATGACACACACGCCAACTAGAAATCAGCTGCGCCATCATTCGAGCAAAAATCCACAAACAAATCGTCGTGCTCCAGCGGTTTAGCAAACGCTAATCCGAGGAAAAAGTCAGCAACGCGATCGCCAACATGCGCAAATTCATGTCGATGCTCGACGACGCCGCGAGCATTGACGAAGCCATGGGCTCTCGAAGGCGCTGCTCAGCAAAAGAACACTTTGCCGCCTATGGGTCACTTCTACCTGATGAACTGGCTTTCACCACAGCGTTCCCCGCGCCACCTCTTGACCCAGCAAACGCATCCCTTCGTTCCTCTACGTACAGCGTACTACTCGGAGAATGCGTCACCGCATTACGAGCAGCCGGATGGACCCCGGCCTTGGGGTACTCCAGCAGTCCACAAGGAAAACGGCCCAGCCTCGCACTTGACCTGCTCGAAGAGTTCCGCCACTTGTCGCGGACCAAGTGGTGACTCAACGCTGCACGACGAAATCGCCTGACCAGCAAACACGCACGCAAAACCCTGAAGGGCAGGGCATACTACTCACCAAAAAGGGCGCGAAGAAATACTCAAAGCATACGAAGAACGAATGCTGCAAGTGGTCAAAGGCTCTACCCAGACTTCACAGGAAGCATACGTGACCCCTCACAGGCAAGCACAACGCTCTAGCTGGTGCGATTACACGCAACGACTACGAATGGAGTGGAATGTCATGGCGATGATGAACATTGTGGCCTACGATGTGCAGAACAACAACAATCGTGCCAAACAGCCGCGCGACTCCAAGCACACGGCAACCGCATCCAGCGATCAGTCTTCCCGATCACCATCGAGCGCAGTGAACTAGACACACTCGATCGAACAAATCGAACAACAGTTCATGGACCACAACCACGACAGCTTGATCGTCCTACGGCAATGCCAAACCTGCTGGTCCCACGCGAAATTGAAAGGACAAGTAGATGATGCACCACGACGAACTCTGTTGGACAGTTATGTGACATGACCAGGGCTAATACCTGGGGTGCAAACCGGCTTGAGAAAAACTCGATACCGGCGTTTGGTGTGTAGTGGGCTGACCTGGTGTTTTTATCGTGATTTAAGGAAGCAAATGGGAATGTGATCTATTCGACGGGGGTGTGTAAACCGCTCTCCGCCGCTGGTCAGAGGGGTGTTTTTCTGGTAGGGTTAGATACCGAGCACCGCGATATAGCGGATGGAAACGCGATTCACGATCGTACGTCATATAAAGCATCGACTGTTGGGAAACCGGGCACCGCGATATAGCGGATGGAAACGTCAAGCATTGGCGCTCGAACGCCTCCCTCGCGGCGAAAGCTGTTGTTAGAAACCGCGCACCGCGATATAGCGGACGCAGACAATCTAGGCCGTCAGTGCCACGACCATACAAAACGTCGCTTGTTGAACGCACCGCGATATAAGCGGATGGAAACGCGCTAGCACGCTAAGGAGCGTCGCAGCTGACAATGTGGTTGGGAAACCAAAGAAATTACCGCCGCGATATAGCGGATGGAAACCCGTCTGACCATTACGCAGAAAAACGATTTTCACTTACCAAAGTTGGGGAACCAAGTACCGCGATATAGCGGACTGGAAACAGATATTGCTGAAACTAGTACGGCTATTGTCCATCCTTGTTTGGCACCGCGCCCGCTGATATAGCGGATGGAAACTTGGAAGCACGGTGCCGCCCAGGGCAGCGGCCGCTCGGCATGTTGGGAAACCAAGCACCGCGATATAGCGGACTGGAAACGTGCTCCGGAAGGCGGAAGTCCCTCTGATTGAGGATCGTCCTCGTTGGAAACCAAGCACCGCGATATGGCGGATGGAAAGCTTTACGGAGTAGACGTAGCCCTTTCGCTGGGCCGTGCAGCACCAGTTGGAAACCAAGTACCGCGATATAGCGGATGGAAACAACATGGTTTGTTGCTTCGCTGAGGCCGCGCAGCAGCAGTCGAAACGCACCGCGATATAGCGGATGGAACAGTAAAGCATTTGACGTAACATGCAAAGATCTGCACTCACGTCAGATGAAACCAAGTACCGCGATATAGCGGATGGAAACAACATGCTATGGCGGCGCTACACTCGGCCGTGCGCGCGCAGTTGGAAACCGAGTACCGCGATATAGCGGATGGAAACAGGTTTGACGACACATGCTGTCGTACGCTATGCTCCACGTACGTTGGAAACCGTGCACCGCGATATAGCGGATGGAAACGCTAGCTATGCCTTGGCATCGCTGCGGCCGCGATGGTCAGCACGTTGGAAACCGAGCACCGCGGATGGCGGATGGAAACTGTCGCTCTTGACCCATTCCTCGATTTTTCCTTTGGTGGAAACCAAGTACCGCGATATAGCGGATGGAAACCTGCGGCCAGGAGGATCAAAATAGCCTTGATGGTACCGGTCAGATGCTGGCACCGCGTTATAGCGGATGGAAACTCACCGCGAAGCTGCTTAAGTTCAATGATTTTCTCACTGTCAGATGCCAAGGACCGCGTTATAGCGGATGGAAACGGTATGCTGGGATTTGTAAACAGCGGGTCACTATTTGTTGGGAACCAAGTACCGAAAAATAGCAGCAGTCGGAAACCATATATCTCAGGTCTTGAGCTATAAGCAGTTGTCGAGCGTCACGTTTTGTGACCGCTCAGCGCCATCGACCTTGCACCCACCACCAACTGCATGGTCTGGGCTAAGCCAAACAAGCAAAACTAGACAACCTGAAACTCTAGCATCATGCTCACTGCACCTGTGCAGTAAAAGGCAATCAAGTTAGATTCTAACTTGGTTGCCTAAAATAACTTCCCTTGTCATCAATCATCTATAGGTGGAGCCACATACCCGTACTTTTTCAACTGCCGATATTGCTCATCAAGTGACTTCTGAGATGGGGTGAACCCGAGCTATTCTCCTCCACCTCCACCAGGTACGCCTCCCACGCTCCCAGTTGAGAATGACCAAATGTTCCCAAAGCGAGCTACCATCACGCCCGTTCAACAAATCAAAGGCTTGACCCAGCTCAAAAGAAACAGTTTTCGGAAGGCGGGCACAAAACAATGGAATATTGGCATCGCCCATTCGTTGCCGAAACTGCAACGCTCTAGCCACCAACAAAAGAACATCATTTAACAGATCTTCTGCATGAATATTTTTTGTTCTTTTTTTTTCCACCAGGATTTTCAACCTCATAGATTTGATGTAACTGTTTTCCCGAAACATCATCGCTGATAATTTTGCATCATCGAAAGACCCGTCGGGAATTAATGAAAATGGTGACCAACATCAAATACAGTGTCCAAACTAGTTTCCACCGCCTGTTAACTTATTTTGCACAGTAACCAGAATAACACCCGTTTTAGATCGACACTCCACGGCAGAAATGAATACTGATTTCAGGCGACAAATCGCGCGATTCACCGACCCGACACCCAAGATCTCAAAATTTTAGGGTCGGAACCTAGATCAAAATCCTTGATGCGTTTTTCCATATCAAAGGCGACCAACGAGGCTATTTATCGGCGGAAATGTCTTTGCGATCTTTCGATCATCCGGCATTTCAACCAACTCTATATCATTTGAAAATATATTTGAGATCCAAAAGCTATTGCAGCTGGGAATAGAAGATTAAACAATCAAATATCCTGTAGAAACATCGTCTTCATTCATTGAGTCTTGCATACGCTGATATATTGAGTTAATGTCATCAACCCAGTCAAAACCGGTTTTAATTTTACCGCGCCCTAGACTACGCTACGACCACGACCAGCTGCGGATGCCGTTTTAAGACTTCGTCAAACTGGCTCACGTAAGACTTGTGGATCGTCACTTGCACGCCCCTGAACCTGCACGATGATGCGATATGATGCGCGCCCCACAATTTCTTCGTTGCGAAGCATGCGATTCAGCGCCGCACCAGTCTTGCCGTTAATCGCGGTGCGACGACGCTCCAAAGTCCGGCAGTTCTTGTGTCCGCAACCTAGACCAAGGATTTCAACTGATGCTGCAGCGGTCATGGTTTTCTTTTTTATCAGATTCGACACCTGATGTGACGTAGCCAAACAACTCCTTGGTGTACTCAGCAGCTTCAGCCGCATCGTTAGATAGAACTTTCATGGCAGTTGCACGAAGACTACCAGCAATTGACGGTCCTGGAAGCACAGGCTCTTTGGTTCTTGGATTTTGAACAAATGGAATATCGATCTTGTGCTGCGTAGACAACCCACCAATGAGCCACGAATCCTCAAAATCAAATCAATTGCGTACAGCGTTATCCAATTACCGTCAGACATCACACTCCCTTTCAGCGTTAGAGTGAACCAGCTCAACCTCTCCAAAACCTTCGTTTTGCCGCAAACCAATTCCTTGCCCAATGTTCCGCAAAGCTTCAAGATTCCAGCCATGCAAAGTGCAGTGCTACCAGCCGCAAGTGTCCACCCGTGGGCTTTGGCATACGCGCAATGCTATTCCACCCGACTCTTGCGGGTCGAGTCCACGTGGCATCGACTCTTCCCTGATCGGGCGCACGATCCGGATCGATAGCCATTTTTCTGAGGTTCAGCTCTGGAAAGCCGAACTCGTCGACCAGAATCGCAGGCGGCTTGAGTACAACCTGGCATCCGGAATTGCTGTTCCGGCGGTGGCGTGATTTCAGATGGAGTGACTCCATTTGTATCGGCAATCCCACTCGACACGGCCAAAGTGCCGATTTTTGCCTCCAATGGAGATTCGGCGATCCTCGACGAGTTTATCACTTCACATGCCATGTCGTAGTGAGCGAGTCTCTCTTGATACGGGTGTTCCATGAAACGTGATGTCTTCGCTCAAAACCTCGCGCTGAAAATGGGTTCTGCTCCAGAGCAACGCCGCGTTCCGTCAAAACGCGGTCGTGGTCACGTTTGTCGACCAGTCGCTCGAATGCTCCATCGCTTGCCACTACCTCAGGTTTCCTCCGCAGCCAAGGGCGAGCTCTGGTTCACCATCTGACCTCCGACGCTGCGTCGAGCAAAATCCCGGCAACCAAAGGCTGCTTCCGGTACACGCATGCAGGGTTGGAGACGGGCATAAAGCTCAGCCTCTTTGTCGCCACGTCGCGACAGCCCTGACGAATAGCCATACTCTTTGCAAACAGATCATCAGACGCCTGTTGCATTTCACCGTCAGGATAACCTTGTGACCAGGATCGGAAATTGCTCCACCGCACCGCAGCGCCAAGCGCGCCTCGAATAACTGCTTCCTCGAACAGTAATGCGCGTCCGTAGAAATCGAACCTCGTCGCTTTGCGCCCAACCGACACACGAGACCAGTGGGTAGTCCAACGTGTACGAAAAATATCTAATGATCGGTCATGCCGTGCTGACCTCCCTCAAGTTCTTGATGATGTCACGCATTGCTGAGCCCCTCAATGGGTGGGGCGTAAGCCTACTCAAGCGTGCCCTCGTCGGCGCAGCTCCAAAGTTGGTAACGCTGCGCGCGGCGGCACGCCAGGAGCAGCTTTGTGCGCTGGTCTAGCTCCAGTCTCTTTCCATACTCGCCAGCTGCTCGAGTCCCTAGGCGTAGCGGCAGCCCAACTGCCTGATCGATAAAACCAGATGATGCTCCTCGGTAAGACCCGACTCGGAGGCGCGTCGAGATCCATTTGCGACACTGGTTAGACGTACGAGCGCTACAGCCCCCGTCCTCCAAAGACGACATCCACAGAAAACCACACCACTTGCCAGGGTGTGAGCCCGTACGCCAAACACTTCATCAATAGGCTTTTGCGCGCACGCCAGGACATTGGCGGCTTCTGCCCGCAGCGCTTCGCGCTTTAATGCTGCTTCCTGGAATTAACACATTCCTTATTAACCCGTATATCTGCGCCATCGCCAGCAGATTCACCACACCGACCAAGGAAGAGATCGCAGAAACTCAATAGCTAAAGTTCAACTCGACGGCGCTCACGCAGTGCACTTTCCTCCTTACCGCCATCGCCAGTTGGCGCAACGCAACTTTGATGAAGATCACGCCTCAGGAGTGCGTAATGTCAATTTACAATTTCCTCGTCTCGAAGTACGCTCTATCCATTTTTGAGATGTCCGAGCACTCTTCGAGCCATCCCGTCGAGCTTTCTCACTTTTTCATCATGCTCCTGCATCCACACGATCATCTGATTACGAAGATTATGCTGGGCAGACGAGTTGAGCTTACTAATTGCATCGGGAACATTGTGAACGCCATTATCTGATCAGCTGCATCTTTATATAAATGACATACTTGTCTTCGGTATAGTCCGACCTCCACCTTCCGTCAAATCCATCCAACAAATTGCCGATTTTTTCCTCGAGTTGCTTGCTTTGCGCGGCTCAAAGCCCTTCAGCTTTACGCCTACAATCAGAACGGGTAGCTGTAATGCGAAAACACAATACCAACCCCAAAGAAATTTCGCCGGATTTTTACTTCCTTAACCTCTTGCCTCAGATTTGCACCTAATCTCGTCAAAGTAATATCTTCACTCGAAGGACCAATTAACTCAATCGCAAATGTCCTACACTGATCTGCGGTGACACTCACCAGAAGATCGTCGCCACCAATGTAGTGCGGAATTACCACACAGTCGCCATCATCTTTACCTTGAACTTCTCGTCGCATTATAAACGGCAATTTCCGTGCAATGGGCGGAGCCGCTTTGCGGCCTCTGCCTTGGTCTCTACTGGTTCTATACTTGAACTTATTAATAATACTTAATGCACAGTGCCGTCAGCGCGATCGTAACGCCGTTCCGCAAGCTTCCTTCTATAAGTCTTTCCCCGTCGACGACAAGCTCGTCAAAATCCTATGATTGACCAGTCCATCCACGGTATGTCATTCATAGCATTTCAAATCGCGTTAAATGATCTTTTTCGAGGTTTTCTTATGTATCTCACCAAACGGTCTTATCTAGAAGGCTCCGATTTGCACCCAGTACGTTGATAAGCCCGAAAACTCCGAAACTGAGACAAAGCTCGTAAAAGATTCATCGGATCTTCATCCATAACTGCAAGCTGGTAAGACTCAAAAGTATGCGCTCCAACGCCATCCAGACCATTCAACTCCGGGCAATTATTTCAAAAATTACACATACTCGTCGGCATGTTCATCGGTTATCGTTTGGGCACATGAATTCTTTAGGAACAACAACGCCATCAATATCGCCGGCCTCGTCCGCAACCTCAAACTCGACGAAACCCTCGTCTTGCAGCCATTTGTATCGTTGATTGAAGTCTCGTTCTGTAGCAAAAAAGACCCACGAATATATTTCACTTACGGGCTTAGATAGCCACGTTTGAATAGCACCAATATCTATATAAGTGTTTTCCATTAATACTACCAATCAGCGTCTGATCGTCACGTAAAGGTTGTGAATAGTCTGCAGGCTTCAACACCGGTGGCTACTCTCTCTAGGTTCCATTGTTGCCACCACCCGCAGCACCACGATTCTCGACAAAAATCTGTTGACTCATGAAACTTTTTGTTCCATCTGCTCCCACAGGCATCGGGATACAGTACAAATTCCTTCAGGCACCCAGGCCGTCAAGATCCATCAATCTCGCGCGATTTAACGTTTTCTCACGAGCTTTTTACGAGTTCCGTCAGTTATAACTCGATCCTCAATAGCCTTCACAAAGTCTGACCATCCATCCGGAGTCATCCTGGAAACAGATCGGTGTGCTCTCTTTATCACTGTCAAACTCAGGAGCGCCGTCACAGTAGCGTTCTTTGGAACGAAATATGTGATAGGAGGAAATACGCGGAGCGACGGAACCGAAACCAAGTGGCTTTCCTCCTCCTAGTCGTACCACAGGCACCTCTGGGCCACTAATGTTAAATGACTCGAACAAGGAAACCGGATTCAACAGACACCAAAGCGATGCCAATTGAGCACCCGTAATCTGGTCAAAGGTCACCTCACCAAAACCGTTCTTCGCTATCATTTCCAACCGAAACAAATCTACGTTTAGTGATCAGTTCATCTTTGACACCATCAAACTTTTTCATAATGACGACGCCCATGGTGCGGGTACAGCGGATCGTGGTTCCAGTAAAATTTCGTCCCGCAGGTTTCCGCTCGACATAGTTTCGCGACGGTCCCAGTGAGGATGTCGTTTCGCCTTCGTCGGCCATATCGAGTTGGTTCTCCTTGTAACCTTCTAGGATTGGTCATATAGAACTGACCGTTAGACGCCTCATGGCGAAGATAAGGGCATAATTTCCTTCTCGAGGAGAACACTTGGCAGCACCGCTTTTGAGTTCTAGGCTTCCAAAGCGAACATGCCCGGCATAACCTAAACCCCTTTTCACCTCTTTCAGGCTCTACGGCTCAAACAAAAGAACTTGAACAGGCACGCACGATGTTCTTCATCGTTTGGGTCACATGGACTAGCGTCACCGAGCTTAGATTCCACCAGAATGCATAACTTCGCCGCTTTTCACTACCTTCCGGGAAAACAGCAACGCGGCGCCATATTGCGCTAGCATGTCAGCTCGGTAATCTGCTCCTTATCCTCTCACCTTTGCAATCCGCACCCATAGTGCGTCGTCGCTGGCGAGAATCCTACTATTTTGTGGAGACGTTTTCCAAGAACTTTCTAACCTTTTCGCTTCTAAAGTTTTGCGCGCGTGGAGTGCCCTTTCAATTTTCCTTTTTATTTCCAGTTTTCTCTTCGAAGGCTCACCAGTTCCGTCAACTTAGCTCTCAAAGCGTTTCCACATCATCGCTAACACGAAGCGCATCTGCATATCGCCGATTTTTCGCGCGGCCCAATGCCAAAGCACGCATTTTTCGTGTTCCACCGTCGGTAATAATTATTACGTAATCGTTGTTCGAATAGGTATCAATGTTCCGTCTCGCCTTGGCGCAAACTCACGCGGTTCATATACCTTTTGCTCTATTATTTTTCACAACCACGTCGAGATTGCGGAACCGCACGATGTCTCCGGTTTGAGGCAGATCATTTTCACTCTGTCTCACGATAAAGCGCAGCAGACCTCGGCGTTAATCCAAATGGTTTTTCCATCAGCTTCGTCGGTACGGTCGGTACGTACGGTACGCCGGATACTGACTGGCCTACCGTCATCATCGACCTTCTCGACTACCCTATCACCCAGTCTGCACTCATCAGTTCGTTGGCCTTTCACAGACGCCTCTCGCGATACACTGAATATAGTCTGATCAACCACCGACATGCACCCAAAGAATAGTGCTTCATGGAGCGACCGCATGTTCCTTTTTACGCTTGATCCTGGAACCCGTATTTTTCCACGATTGTTTCCCGTAAGCTCAAGTCAACCTCCCTCTTCGGCCTTTTTCCGGGAGAAGCAAGGATTTCAACCCCATTCAACTGTAAAACTTCCCGTATAGAGTTCTCTGTCTTGTGCGCCAGATCCATCATGCATTTGAAGTTGTTCTTTTATTGAATCAGGAAGAGGCAAGAACGTATGCGGTTAACTAAATTTAGCCATAAATAAACTTTCTACATACTTCATTTTGATTACTCCCATCGCGCAAGATAAAAAGTAATCGGCATTGTGTTTCATATATTTAGCTTTCCGATCGCTGCACCCTGTCATCGCCAAGTTCATCAGAATTGTATACTGCCTGAATTGGGTAACCCACGTTGATTAAAAGCGTTCTGACTATAGACGTCCTTGTATCGGATTGCCATATTGTTCTTCTGTCCGCTCGTACGCTATTACCTTATAGGTATTGAGCAACCGACCAAGAAGAATAGCCAACGCTGCCGGACATGGTACGCCAAGTGCATAGCGGTCGACTGTCACCGATCACGTTTCAAGTTTGCGAATTATTTCTCGGCTTAGTTCGCAGCCCATCGGTGATCAATTTGATCTGCGTGGTAGAAATTACTATCACCTTATCAAATTTGCCATCCTACCATTTTGTCGAAAAGACTTTTATCGCATCTTGAGCCATCGAAATCAAGACTGCGATTTGATTCTAGCATCGTCGGGCATTGCCACCAGTTGGGCGGCTAATGAAGACTCAACAGCATCTTTTTGGCGAACTTATTTCCCAGTCTGGAACACAAATATTATCGTCACGATCTACTATCTCGATTTTCTTTAAATTTCGTTCCGGGAAATGCGGCCCCAATCGCGAGTGCGGCGTTAGGGTGCATACGTCCAGTGATTTGAATATGCTCTTTCAGTCTGCGCCTGCAGCGCGTGTTTGAAACAAGCGGGAAGCATCTCTTTAAGATCTTTCATGAGTCCTTGTTTAGAAAGTCTTCCGGGATTCTCTTTTGTCCGGATTTATGCGTATTTGAAGATCACCTTTGCATTGTTCGTCGGTGATTGCCGGCATTCTGGTTTCGACGTTTATTGTAATAGTATCGGCGCCTGTTGAGTCCATTCGTTTTACAATATATCGTATTCTGGAATTCAGCATTTCGCTTACCAATTTATTTATGCCATCTTTTGTCCAGGGTGCTGAACTGATTAATTCCGCTCGTTTTGTGTCGATTTTAAGAGATCTGTCAGGAGCGTCATGATCAATTCCGCCATGAGCTGCACCGTATTAGCTATTGCCACACGGAAAGTCAGGATCATTGCCAAGTTCAACAAGATGGGCACCTCAAGATTAATCATCATGTCACTTCGACCAGTGTTTGGCGTGACAATGATTACTCCCTGCAGATGTTTCTTTTGCCCAGTACTCTTTCCAAGGTTTCTTGTGTTTTAGCGGCAGGCATGTTGTAAAATGTCGCGCACACTCGTAACCCGCTGCAGACGTAGCAAGGCGCCAATTTGTTTGTTGGCGCATATTATTCCGTCGTCTCGCGATACGAATAAACACTGTTCCATTAGGATCAGCGTTTTGGCGGATTCGGCCATTCTGACGTTGAGCATATAACATGTCCCTTCTACCCAAACACATGGATTCGAAAAGATTTTGTTAACAGCTCACTATTGTAGCCACGCCACTCAATCGAAAAAGCGCTTTTGTGTAGCCATCAACAAATTTCACATTTTCTTAGCACTTACTCATTTTATCAGATTAGTAGTGCACCATTGAAGGCCGGGCAAATATGACTTTCAATTACCGGCATCACCACTTTTTACCCCCGATATGTTAACCGCCCCTAACCCAGTCACTTAGCCACCCCAGAGCAACGTTTTGCCCACCCCTCGAAAATCACGCATTTTACTGCACTGCACCGATTAAGGCTACTTTTCACTGCATCTCCACCCCAGCACCCAGTAACTGCCGCACTCCATTCACCCCACTCGACCCCGCGACATCGTCAAGCGTGCCCAATCGCGAGCACCTCAACAACGGCACAATATAATCCGAAAACCGCCTCCATAGGAAGCACGTGAACAACACCCAAACAACCAGCTCCTACCCCAATATCCCGGCCCCTATGGCAGCTTTGGGTCGCCCATGAGGCTGGCGGGATCGAGTGACGCGAAGGCGGTCACCAAGGATCATAAGTGTGCTTTTCATCGCCGTCGA
>BNJV01000904.1_pt1 | contig 47543 bp, 61 predicted proteins | sample 8540591 | NCBI WGS metagenome assembly BNJV01 (sample SAMD00202457, study PRJDB9452) | human saliva metagenome | host: Homo sapiens | reverse complement strand
AGTTAAGCCCGACCACGCCGATGGTACTGCACCCGCGGGAGAGTGGGTCGCCGCCGTTTTACAACTGCCGAGACTCAAGGGACTCAGGGCTTTGTTACCGTTGAACAGTGAAGGATTGGGAAGGCGTGACGAAGGTGTTGGGGGCGGAGAGGTGAGGAGGAAGAATGATGCGTCAGCAGGGCGAGGCAGTGCTAGCTCGTCTTTTCTCAGCTTTGCGATACTACGGCGTTGCAGCGATGCGTATCAAGGGCGAAGGCTGGTTGACGAGTGTAACTTTGCCCATGAATCCATGTATGTGTAACGATTGAGCGCTTGTTCCTCCTTTTCAAGTCAAGTGTTGTGGCTGCGATGTGCGGTGCCTTCTTTCGTTGTTAATGCAGTTGAGTCGCGCCAGTCGTCTCCGCTTGTACGCCGATCGGTCGTATCTCTACACGCCTGTGTGGCTCTCGCGCATGGCGATTGCGCGCGCGAACGGTGCGAGCGTTGATTGATACCGGGCTGCTCCTTTTTGCGTGATTGATTCAACCTTTGCCATCCGATTCGTGTGGTTCGGGACGGGAGCGTAACTCGCTCCGCTACACGCATGAGCGGCGGCTTCGCCGCGCGTACCGGTGCACAGCAGGGTGTTGGGCGATGTGGACTTTTGCGGCACGACTTTTGTGCCGTGAAATGTCTTGTTGTCGACCTGAAGGGAAATTCCTGACCTATGCATAAACTTTATCATTGGGAGAATCTGCACAGGTGCCCGACCGCTCTGCACTTCGATCCAGCGCACCGCCGCTTGACGGTGGGCGATGCGCTGAGGAAAGAGAATGCTGCTGTGTTGCGCTGGCAGACGCGTGGCGAGTCGGGACGGCACGTTCACAGGGTATCACTGCTCTCAAAGGGCGTGTCGAGCGAGAAGGTGCGCTACCTGGACTCGGGCAGCCCGCTACAACAAAGTGAACGCAGCGCTGCTGCCGGATGCTCCTCGCGGACGATGGATTGCCGCGAGGCCGACATCCAGTCGGCGACTGGAGGTGCAACGGGTGCCGGTGTGCCGTGATGTCCAGCGAAACGCGGGTGGGCGACCGCGACGATGCTTGAACTTCGTTTTGACCGGTCGCCCCGATGCCGTGCTGAACTTCGACTTCCTCCGCAACACGATTTTTGTTTTGGATTACGACCGCCGAAAATTCGGATCCAAACAATGAGAGAGGTTCCCCAGGGAACCTCTTTTGACAATGGCATGCGCCTACAGCCTTGCGCAAGGTGAGATTACGCTGAGCGAACCAACGATTTGTTCGTCCACAATCCGCATTGCTGGTACTAACTTTTGCGGGAATTTTGACGCTCTCGGTGTTGGCACGACATGAGTTCAGCGGTACCTGCCCATGGGGACATGAAAAAACGCGAAGCAACCTTGAAGTAGGGGACGCTTCGTTGATAATATCAAGGAACGGCAGGCGCTGCGCTTATTAGTTTCGACGACGGTGATGCCGGCGCCCTTGGCTCGGATGTCTTCGTCGCGGTGGTGCGTCACGCCGCCGACGATATGGGGCTATTGGCGGATAACGGTGCGCGGGGCGCCGGTGCCGGTGCCGTGGAGATGCGCACGCGGTGCTGCTCGAGGAGATGGCGTCGTCGATGAAGTAGTGGACGGCGGAGAGGGGCTTCTTCGGCGCGCATACCGCGCACGTCGGTTCAGGGCGAGTGGGTTTCTTTTTATGGGCGACGTCGCGCGTCTCACTGCTGATGGTCGGACGAGGAGATTTTTCTCGGCAAGGCGGTCGGTGGCGACTTTCGAGCGGTTGAGGGGACAGTGGTGGTCATGACCCCGAGAGGACGCGAGCGGTTTTGCCTTGGAGGCTCTGCACCACGCCGACGGAGGTTTGTCCCTTGATGCGGACGTAGTGACCCACTTGGGGTTTGACGACTGGCGGGGCAGCAGGTGCGCCCTTGTCGGCGGGGCACCGAGGTGCGAGGGCGGGACGGGCGCGGGGCGTTCTTCTTGCGCTCTGACGGCGGCGGATTTGATCCATCTTGCGGGTGGTGACATCGTCTTGTGCGCGGTCGGCTTTTCTTCATCTCGTCGCGGAAGTCTTGGAAGGCTCTTGGCGGGCGGCGCAAGGTGCGCTCACGGTGCTGGCTCGCCTGATAGCGCCGGATGGGTGTTTTCGATGGCGGCGTTGGAGGCTTAGAGCGAGCGCTCAGCCTGACGGGCATCGGAGGGACTCGCGCTTGCGCTGAAGGGTGGTGGGGATTCCTCCTCAGCGGTGCGAGATGGTCTGCTCGAGTTTTCTTTCTCGCCGCTCGTGGATGTTGCGGCGCTTGTTTTCCCAATACAGTTTTGTCGCCGCACAATGTCCTGCAGATATTTGTCGCTCGTCACCGCATGAGTCCTTCCCCACGAGGGTCGGAGGCGCAGCGAATCACCTCATCGGGGATGCCGATGTGCGGGCGATTTCGACGGCGAAGACACCAGGATTGCCGATCTGGGCGTAAAGAGAGCGGCCGCATCTTTCGCGCGGTCGCAGAGCATCGCGCCGGCTTCGGCCACGGTAGTGCACGCTCTCGGGCGAAAATGCTTGAGGGTCTGATTGAGTGGGTGTGGTGGTGATGCCGCAGGCGTAAGCCGCGCTCGACTGAACTTTTGCCAAGGATGGCTTCGGCGGCCAGGGCGCCTACCGATTTGCGGGTTCGGTGCCGCTGCGGGCAATTCGTCGATGAGCGAAGAGCTGGCGGGAAGAGCAGCGACGCATCATCGCCTTCATGTTGAGCAGGTGGGAGGTAAGGTGGAGGGTCGTTTCTCGAGCTCTGCTCGTCGCCGATGTCTCGATGAAAGATGTCGTCGAAAGATGCCGGCGCATGGAGTTTTCGCGCGCGCGCACGGCAGTACCGCACTGCAGCATGTACTGGAGCAGACCTACCGTTTTTGAGACAGACGGACTTGCCGCCGGCGTCGGCGTAGGAGATGAGGCAGGCTGACCGCGCTCGCGGAGGGTGACGTCGAGCGGGAATCATCTTCTTGCCGTGGCGCTCCAGACTCTGCTGCAAAGGAGCCGGTGACGCGCCTGACGCCAGTCGATGCGGGAGCCGCGCTGCGGCAGACAGGGGCACGACGGCAGGCGAAACTGCTCGGAAGACGGCGGCAGGGCGCGCAGGTGAGTCGACGGTGTGGGCGAGAGACTGCATCAGAACCCAGAAATCGTCCTTGATGTGCGGACCGGATCTCGCCAATGGGATTGGAGGATGCTGAGGATGATCTCGCGCCGTTCGGCGGCGGCTTTGAGTTCGCGGAATGCGTGTGGTGCGCATCGACCACCGCCGGCGGGTTCGATGAATAGCGCGTTTGCCCGTGGCGCTCTCGTCGTGGATGATGCGCTTGATCTTTGCGCTTGAGGGCCGGGAGCCACCAGATGACCAGGCGGCCGTCCGCGGAGGGTGGGAGACGTCGCGGTCGATCGCAGCCGTCAGCCTGCAGCAGTTGACCGATGGAGCGGAGGGGTGGCTGATGCCGCGCGAGGGTGACCTCGATGAATGACGAGGTGTTGAGGGAGTTCGGGGTGGCGGTGTCCTTGATTTTGCCACGTACTGGTGAGGACGCGATCGATGCCGGGCAATGAGCTGAAACAGCAAACGCCGTCGGTCAGCGCGGGTGAGTGCTGGATAGAGGGGCGTGGTGCCGGTCTCGGAGGGATGCCTCGGCGGTTTCGGCATCGAGGGGCTTCGCCTTCATTTCTTCGTCATAGGCGGCACGGAGGAAGCGCACAGGAAGCTCCTGCCACGGTTTGGAGCGAGCACGTTTGGTCAAGAAGGATCGACTCTTCGAGATATGGAACGTTCGGGGCGAATGCGCATGAGGGTTGGCGCACGTCGGTAAGTTTTCTTCGTGAACGTCTTCTTCTAATGACCATGAAGCGGGCGAACTCCTGCGCTTGGACGAGGATTCGCGCACGGTGTCGAAATCAGTGGAGAAGGTGACGTGGTGGGCTTATCGGTGCCAGGGGACTCGACATGCAGCGCCTTTGAGGAGGGTGCGCACCTCAGGAGAAACCGATTTTGCGTTCGAGGAAATTATCAGGTTAGATCATAAGAGGCTGTTTTGTTTTGCTGCAAGGGATTACGGAATGTCACCGCGGGGAAACACTTGCTGGCGTCGCGCAGTATATCAATGTCTGAGCGCAGGTGAGAATTGCTATGGGGAGTAAAGGTGGCGGTTCCGCGAGTTTTTGTGGCTTCGCAAAACAACGTCTTCCCCTCGGTGGATCGTCACGGTCAGCGCACAATCGGCGCTGCGATACCGGACAGGGAAGAGGTGGGCGACGCCGCGCGGCGCGAAAATCAAAATATGACACAACCTACGCTCAAAGAAAAAACTGCGCGGACTGCTTTGGGGCACCACGACGCGGTGCACAGCAGGTGTGACGGTGTTCGGCATCTGGTTTGGCTGTGCTCTCTCCGCCAGCCGACTGACATGGTGGGGCAGTTGAATCTTTCCTCATTGCCGCCACCGAATTCAGGAAAGCCGTTTGCGGCGGGCATGACGAACCGTCAGAGCGGTTGGAGCACCGCGACTACAATGCGATGTTTGGTTTTGCCTGCCGCTAGGTGCGGGCTACACCGCCTTGCTTTTTGCAGCGGCATATGAACCACTGCATGTTTTCAAAACAATCACTGCGCTGGCGCGCTATCTCTTTCTCTCGTTCATCATTTCCGGGACTGGGGATTGTGCCGAGGTGCGGTTGTTCAAATCATGCGGGTGCGCGAACGTACGCTCTCGAACACTCCGGCGCTCGTGGTTTCGGGCGTGGCGGGCATCGTGTTGGCTACCAGAGTTTTGCCCCAGCTGGGGGTTGGCGACACAAACGCGCTGGTGTATGTGACCGTAATTACGGCGATGTTAACTTTTCGCAGGCTGGCATCCCACGTTGGAGTGGGATTTCAAACCAGTGCGAGATGGTGGGGGTTCAGCAGTTGGCAGCTCTTGCTGACCAACCTGCTCAACCACGTGAACAATAACTTCTTCTCTCTCATTCTAGAGCCGTTTTCGACGCGCGGATGGTGGGCGCAGCTATACCCAAGCCAACAGGTGGAACTAGCCAGGACGCCTCGGTGGTGACGAGACTGTGGTAGAACTTTCAGGGGTGGTGCAACCGCTCTTTGTCGCCACGGCCGACGACGTGGAACGACAAGCGCGCGTGTTTCGCAAAATGTTGCGCTTTACCTGCTGGCCTTCCCGTGATGTTCCGGGCGCCTGGTTGTGGGGCGCGAACTGATCGTGGTGCGCTCGGCGAAGTGGTTTGGGTCGAGCAGACATACTGATGATATGCCGTGACGGCGCTTTTCTGCCGTAGTTCACTCTGTACGCAATATCTCCTCTCGCGTCGCTCGGTGGTGTACCTGCTCGGGCTGGCAGCGATGGTCATGGCAACTGGCCGTTGCGCTGGTCATGTACCACAGCGTGACGGCGATGCTCGTACCCTATGTGGGCTCATGTGCTGTGAGCGCAGCGGTGTACACTGGCACGGTTTGGTGCAACGCCTCTGCCCGTGTAATAACTTGAAGGCGGCGGCCGATGTGCTGCCCTGCGCGACGACCGTCGGCGTGATGGGGTTCTGGCGGGTGTGGAACGAAGATGGCAGCTCTTGCCCGTGTGGGCACTGGCGGCGAGGTCGCCATGGGCGCTGCTCATCGGCGGTGCTAATGGTGCTGCAGATCAGAATGCTGCGAAGGGTGCAACCTATCTGTTCAAAAACCTTCACCGCGGCGGCAATTCCTTTGTTTTCACCTTCGACGAAACACGTGCTCGTCGTACCAGCGCTGGTGGCGTTTCACTCGCTGATGGCGACGCTGATCGGCGTTACACTTCCACCGCGCATGTGTTGCACCCGGCATTTCGGAAGGGGCGCGTTTGCAAATATAACGGCGGTGGTGGCTGTTTCAGTACCAAAGTGCTGTTTCACGACACGTCGAGTTGTAAACGGAATTGAGTCGTGTGCAGAAATCATATTTCAGAGATCATTCAAGCTCTGCGCGCCGACCGCTGTTTCGGAATGATCGGATCTTGTTTTTGGACGTCGATGGTGAATTCACCGGTGTCTCCTCGGCCTACTTCGCACCCGATGAGGATTTTATTACGCCGGGGTCCAGCGGGTTCTCCCCGCAGTCATGCCTGCGCTCTACGCCTCGTTTGACGGGGCTGCTGCTGGCTGGCGCGTGAGATCTGTGCAACTTCTTGTTGCTGAACCTCACGACGTTGCGGCGCGACGACATGCAGCGACGGATGACAGGCTACTACCGGGGCTGAAACTATGCGCGATTGCTGCCCTTTCCGAAACAGAACTGCGCAGCGATTTGCGCCCGCGGCGGGGTGCGTTCGTTGAGCATGCGCTGGCGTGAGCTCGTATCTGTTATCGTGTGGACGCTGGCTCAGCTGTTATGCGCATTGTCTGTGCTTGCCCGCAGGCCGAGCGGCGCGCGATGTTCAAAGCCGCACTGGCCGAACCGATTCCAGCTGCGCCACATCAGTTGCCGCGGAAAAACCGTGGAACAACTGCGGGTGCAGCTTAGGGTGTGTGGATGCGCACGCTGTGGGTCGAAGGTGGGGTGACTTTTTCAGCAAAACCTCTTAGCCGGGCATCCTGCGACAGAGTTCGAGACGCTACAGTTTGCGCCGCTTGACCGAAACTCGCGAAGAAAATCGAGCAATGATAATTGGTGCGGTGCACCTTGGCGTGCGCCACCAAAGCGAAAAACGATGTACGGATAAAATCGTGGTTTACACACCTCCGGAACCTTCGACCTGTTTCGCTCGAAAGACCGCTCGAAAATGATACAAATACGCCTCGCGGACTGGGCGATACGCTCGTCGTGGGCGTGACGCGACGAACTGAGCAGAGCGAGTACCGCGCCCGCCCGTGATACGCGAGAGACGGTGCCGATACTCGAGGCACTACGCTATCCGATGTGTGGTGATTCCGCGGCGCGCGGCATCGATCATGCAGGATTGACTACTCCAGCGTCGAGCGTGTTGCGTTGTCGGCGACGACTGGACTGAGGCCGACTTTTGACCTCCTCAAAGAGACTTGGGGCGTGGACGTGTTTCGCACTTCCTACGGCGACGGCGTGGGTTCGACCAAAAGTCGCGAAAGAGGTGCTGCGCAATTGCAGGACCTAACAAAGTAGAGGTGGAGACGCGCGTAGATCGCGGGTGCGCGTCAGGCGAATAAGTCGCATGCGGTATGCAATATCCGGCCTCGATCGACAAATGGGTGTGCCGGCGGCATCGGCCGCCGCGCCATTGCTGAAGCTGGCGGCGCGCGTCCCGAAGTGCGCCGTGCTCGGCATCGTCGGTCGCGCCCGTTGATTGCGCTTGATGGAGAAACGCGGGCGAAGAGAGATCAGTGGTGCATCAGCTTTCGATCTCAAAGCGCGCATTTCGCGTTCGCTACGACCGCTTTGTATTGCGGCGACACCGGTGCCCTCTCATCCCACGGCAGGTTCGGGACGGCACTTTTCGCTTTCATCGCAGCCTCGACGAAGCGCGCATCGGGCGCTCGCTGCCGTGAACAGTGCTGGCGCCCATTCCGCAATCAGCCATCGTTTCTATCCCCGATTGCTGGGCGCAACGCGCTTCCCTTGCCGCGGTGATGGTGGGCACGTGCCGGTTTCAGCAGAGTTCGCCCTTCTTCTCGGTCTGCGGCAGCGCGACGAAAGCCGCCTGTGAAATCTTCATCCAGGCGTGAATGTCGAACTCGGAGCGTGCCGATTCGCCCAACCGCCCTGTTGAATGTCTCGCGGTTCCATTGCCGGTACCCGGTTTTTCAGAGATCGGCGCGACCGACTGCCCGCTCACCACGCCCATGGCGCGTGAGATCATGGCGCATGCCGAAGCAGGCGACGACTTGTTCATTCCGCGCGTTATGGCGAAGGATTTTTCGTGAAGTGCTGGAGCGTTTACCATGCCGATTTCCGTGCCGAGGACGCCACTCTTACGATTACGAAATTGGCCAGCCATGCTGGGCAGACGCTGCGCGGCGTTGATCGGTTGGAAGTTTGCTCAGCTTTGTGGCCTACGCGCCCTCCGCGCGTGCGCACTCGTCGCCCGAGTGGAGCCGCGCGTGACTTTTCTCTCCTAAAAGGGCAGTTTTCTCCCTCGTTTTTCCCAGCTCCCTTGTTGAATGACCGGTAAACCCTGCCCTCGACCTCCCATCGTCCCACGATGCGCGTACAGCAGCGGAACTGAAAGCTTCGTTTTAATCCAGAAGGTTTCGGAGCCTTCGTCGTATGCAACACCGCGTGCGGGGAATGTTGCGGCGTGATCGACGGCGGCATTTTAATCGCCGTCACGGCCTGCGCTTATGGCTGTGTTCCGGTACACGCTCCTCGGGGCGGTGCGCCACGAAAGATTTACATCCCGCGGGACGACGATCTTGCGGCATCGAGATGATGCGCCCGACCACGACCGCCTCGCGGAGATCCTCGGAAAGAACTCGAGGACATGGCGCTTCCAGCGCCCGATGCGGTGCCGGTTACTACTTTTGTTACGCAAAAGTGCGCGATCGCCGCAGTCGCCTGTCAGACGGAGCACGCTGACCACATTTTCGGTAATCGTGGCATCTTCATCGCGCATTTTCTGAGCATGCCGCTTCTCCTGTGGGTGTCAATCGCGCACCTTCGGACGCATGCGCATATGAGTGATGCGCCACCGACTGGACGGTCGAAACCCTGCGCCGCAAGACCCGCGCCATCTATCGCTTCGCAACCATCGTTTCGTCTTCCCGTGCTGCGCGCGCGGCACGTCTTTGCCCGACGAAAAAGCTGAATTACAGCCCGGCATTCCTTATGACAACACGGTCTGCGCCGCCGACGAAACGTTCCGTTGACGACCGCGCCCTTCGATGGGTTCGAGCGGTACCGGCCGACTGCGATGCGTATCTGCGTCGCAAGTTCGGCGACTCATGCGCCTGCCCGATCTCGACGCCCATCCATCGCCACAGCGCGAAGATCACTTTCGAGACTGAACCCTGCTGGGATGACCGATTCAACCTTGCCCCCGTTGCGCTGTTTGTCTGCAACCGTCTCGACAACACGCGCCGCACTGGCCGCTCTCGCCAACAACCATTTAGCGCCGGAAGCAGAACATATATCTTTTCCGACGGCGGTCGCGACGAAGGCGTTCGTAGCGCGCGGTAAATGCGGTGCGCGCCTTTCTCCACAGTTCAAGCGGGACGGCCGACCGCGATCGACGTTTTCACCGCGTCACGATCATCGAGCGCCCGAAATTATTACCTCGAACGCAACATCACCGAAAGGCATCGCCGCCTTGTTTGCCACCACGAGACGGTCATCGTGTTGGGAAGACGACATTTACCGCTTCCGGCTTCTCGCCTACATGAATCAGGCCTTTCTTCCTATGCCGAAGATTTCGCGTGCGATGCAGTCTCGGGTTTCACGCATTTGGACTTGATCGGCGAGCATCCCGCCCTCGTTCCGTCCGGCAGAGGCTATTTCACCCCACCGCCGGTTGGGGATGGGGCACATGGCGCGATCGTTGGCAAAAGCATTTTGTGCACTTCGCCTCCGCCGCCGAGGCGCTGGCCAGACTCACCGCCGCAGACATCGACCGGATGCAGTACGGTGGTGCTTTCCCCTATCTGCACTCCGTCGACCACGATCCATTCCTTGGGACGTGTGTTGGGGATGCCGTCTATCGCGCCGGCGGCTTGGCGCTCACGCCGGCTCGCACATTGGTGCGTAACATTGGTTTGAAGGGCGGTACGCACTTCGGTCTCCTCGCGTTTGTTGCGGCGTTTTGTCTGCGATCGTCCGCCGTTGCGCCGCGTGCTGCATCTCGCCTACCGCGTGCCGAGTCGACCCGCATCGAGGCCTCTTCGCCCACACCATCCGCGATTGGGGCATTTGCTACACGTGGTTGGGACGCTTGTTTCGCGCGCTGCCAAACACGCGTGGTTGCGTCGGAAAAGTTGAATTTCCGCGCGGTAGCGCGACTTCTTGTTTCGCTGTGAGCAAAGTGCCGAAAACCGGAAAAGAAAACCACCCTATTTGTGGTTTCTCCTTTTTCCGTGAGAGATGCCTTGACTTGTCGCCAGCGAGCACAGGTTGTTCGCCGTGCGTCTGTCGAGTAACAGCGCTGCATACGAGCCGTTTCTTTTGCGGCACTGTATCGTACCACCAGGAATCGAACCGGGGACACAAGGATTTTCAGTCGCTTTGCTCTACCAGCAGAGCTATAGCAGCAAGTGTACCAAATCGGAAACGCTAAAAGTGGTGGTGCCACCAGGAATCGAACCGGGGACACGAGGATTTTCAGTCCTTTGCTCTACCAGCAGAGCTATGGCACCGAGCGGGCGTATGACCGTTGCGAGTGCAAAAAGTGGTAAGTTTTTCGAACTACAAATTTGTTTCCACACTCTTTTGTGGCTCACGTCGGTTTTATACCGACCGGCCGAGGTGTGACTCCGTTGGGATTCAAACCCAAGACCTTCAGAACCGGAATCTGACGCTCTATTCAGCTAAGCTACGGAGCCCTTTGTAGTGCGAAAGTTAAGACTTGAGAACGAATAAATGAGCGAAGCGCCGACTTTTCGTCGCGCAGCCGCAGCGCCACCTTATTTCCACTGTTTGCGCTTGGTGGTCGCTTTCTGCCCCTCCTCGTTCCCTTTTGCATTGTGGAAGGGCGGTCGCCCTTCCTTGTTGGCACCGAGCAGCAGTGACTCCCCGTCTTCGGCTATCCAGGTTTTCTCGTTCTGCCGCATGCCGAGACGGGGAAAGATATTTGCTATATAAGGAGTCGTCGCGGCCAACTGGCGCACGATCGTCGCCTCGCGGTCAGAGATGAAACAAGAAATCGTGATCAGTGTGCCGAGTGCCTTTTTCAAAGTAGCTCACGTAGTCTGCATAGGCCTTGGGAAGTCGGCTTCGCGGCGCATCTCCGTGAGCGGCGTGTGCCAGCCGGCAGTTCTTCGTACACCGCCGTCCAACCTTCGGTGTCGTAGGGCATCGTTTCCGTGCGCACCGTCTTTCTCGTAGGCCACACACACTTTGATGGTTTCGAAGCCGTCGAGCGTCGGCTTCATCATCACTGAAGTCGTCACGCCGTTGATCATGATCGCGTAGCTCATGGCGGATCCACCAACCGCAGCGAGCGGTTACGGCTGTCACCGCACCGAACTCACGACCGACGCGGCGAATCTCCCTCGCCCGTTTCGTCAGCTCAACCGGGAACGGCGAACCTACGCGCGCGTAGCTGTACGCCTTGAAGATACCCCACGCGGCCGATGCTTTTCGCGGTGCACGCGAGTCCTGTGAAACACCGCCGATCGTGGTCGACGACGACGAAACGAAGGGATGGGTGCCGTGGTCGATGTCGAGCAACGAACCCTGTGCGCCTTCGGCCAACACGTTCTTGCCTTCCGCGAGGGCTTGGTTGATTTCGACCTCCGTGTCGGTGATGGGGAAGCGGCGCAGATAGTCGATGCCTTCGAGCCGCGCGTTCTTCGTCCGTGATGTCGAAGTCTGTGAAGCCCATGTCGGAGAGCAAACGCAGGTGGCGCTCCTTTGGCGCGTTGTATTTTCGTGAAATCGCCTTCGATATCGCCCACGCGCAGACCCAGCAGAGCCGCCTTGTCACTATGCGTTAGGTGATGCCTTACCGGTCGTGCCCACTTTGTTTTGCCCTTCGCCGCTTCGTAGGCGCGGTCGAGCACGCGGTGCGTGGGCAGAATGAGGGTGAGCGCGGCGGCTGATGTGCTGGGCGGTCGGTGATGGTATAGCCTGCGGCTTCGGTTCGCGCCTCGGCCGCCAGAACGAGTCAGGGCGCAATGACGCAACCGTTGCCGATCAGATTCAGTTTACCGGAATCGAAGATGCCGAGATCGAACGGGCACAAATTTCTTTCCGTCGAAGATGATGGTGTGTCCGGCATTGGAGGTACGACAAACGCGCCGCAAATCGTAGCGCGGGTGAAATAATCGACGACCTTGCCTTTGCCTTCCGTCGCCGAACACGATGCCCAACAGGGCATCTACCCTACCTCATCATGGTGCAGTTGGGGATTGGGGCGGCGCTTGCTGTACTACCGCGAAATCATGATTACACTGCCACAAAGTTACGCTTTCTTGAGCGCCTGTGCATCTTTGTATATTTGTGCCATCATCCAATTGAACTTTACTCAATATGACGACTACTCTTGAGCTCCGTGTGCGTCCGGAAGTGGCTTACGATGCAGCACGCCTGCGCAGTGCGGTGGCCGAAAATCTCGCGCATCGCCCCCGTGAGATCACGCAAAGTGCGCATTGTGCGCCGCAGCATCGACGCGCGCAGCGCAACGTGATAGTCAATCTCGGCGTGCCAGATTTGGGTGGGCGAACAGCCTGCGAACTCGCCTATACCCCCATTCGCTACGGCGATGTCTCGCGAGCGCCGCAAGCCGTCGTAGTCGGCGCAGGCTGGCGGGACTCTTTGCCGCCTTGCGACTCATCGAACTCCGACGTGCGCCCGTGGTGCTCGAGCGCGGACGCGATGTCGGCAGCCGTAGAAGGACATTGCCGCCGATCGCCCGTTCGGGCAGTGTCGATCGAGAACCTTTCTCCTTCGGCGAAGGCGGGGGTAAAGGCATTCTCTGACGGTAAGCTCTACACTCGTTCAGAAGCGCGGCAACGTGGCGCATCCTCGGCATCTTCTGCCAGTACGGCGCCGCCACCGACATTCTCGCCGACGCCCATCCCGCATCGGCACCGATCGCCTCCACGGGCATCATCGCCGGCATGCGTCGGCAGATCATCGAGTCGGGCGGTGAAGTGCATTTTCAGACGCGTGCGACGCCCTCCTCTTCTCGGCGCGACGGTCAACGGGTGGAGAAGCGTGCGCGCCACTCGACGGCCGCGAGTGGAACAGCACGTGATTCTCGCTACCGGCCACTCTGCCCCGATGTCTATCGCTATCTCCATGCTACGCAGGCGTCGAAATTGAGCAAAAAGCCGTGGCCATGGGCGTGCGTTTGGAACACCCTGCGCACCTCATCGACCAAATCAATATCACAACCGCGAAGGGCGCGGCGACTACCTCCGGCGCCCGAATACGCCTTTGTGCAGCAGGTGAACGGGCGCGGTGTCTGTCTTTCTGCATGTGCCCCGGTGGTTTGTCGTCCCCGCCACACTGCACGGCGAACAGTTGGTGGTCAGCGGCATGGGCCGCCAACCGCAGCGCCGTTGGTCGCTCGGGCATGGTGGTCGAAACCCGTCGAGACCTCAACGACGGTCTCGCCCTTGGGTGGCCAGTTGCAAAACGATGCCTTGGCCGAAGGGCACGCCGCCCTCGCCGATGGGGCGCGAACCCCTGCGCATGATGTGGCTGCAGAGGCATCGAGCGCGCCGCGTGAGTGCAAGGTGGGCGCACGCAGGGTGGCGCCCGCCCAGCGCATAGCCGATTTTGTCAACAACCGCCTCTCAGCCGAACTCCCCCAAATCGAGGCTACACCGCCGGCAGATCGCCTCGCTCCATTTTTGGATGCGCTTCATCACCGAGCGTTTTGCAAGAGGGCTTCAAAGCCTGAGCCGTCGCAGTCGTGGTTTTTCCACCAACGATGCGATCCTCATCGCCGCCGAAAACGCGCACTTCGTCGCCCGTTCGTGTGGTGCGCGACAACGACATACCTTGCAGCACGTGCGCCTCGCGGACTCTTCCCTTGCGGTGAAGGTGCGGGCTACGCCGGTGGCATCGTTTCCGCCGCCATGGACGGCGAACGCTGTGCCGAAAGCCCTCGCGGCCGCCCTCGGTTTGTAAGCACCAAAAACTTATTTCAACTTTCGCCCGCGGCGAGTGCATCATCCCACGAGGAAAGTGCGCTCGCCGCGGGCGTACGCAGCGACAGATGGCGCGTTTTCGCTCCACTGCCATTTTTCTCACCGTGGGCGTCTGTCCTGTTTCGTTTCGCCGCTTTGCCTCTGGCATTTCCTTCTTTGTTCCCCCTCGGTCGACAGGTTTCCTCCTCATGTTTCTTTTAGGGGCTGCCTCGCTCTCGTTCTTTGCGCTCTTTACTCGACTTGTTTTCCTCCTCGTTTCTTTCTTTTCCACCTTGTTCGAGTCGCCGCCAATCGCCTATGCTTCGCCCGGCGACGCCCTGTTATCCCTCCCTCGCGTGCGCGCGTCATGCGCCCAGCGCGTCCGTGTTCGAATGATTGCCTTCACCTCTTCACCCAATGCACAACCTCTTGATATGGGTGTTTTGCGGTGAAACAAACTGCCTGAGATGCTCCTTTCCCTTTTTGCCCGATGGCTGCAAAGCGCTGTCATTCAGCGAAATATGGTGAAGAATTTTTACTTTCGTTTCTCGCGTTTTATATTCATATAGCGTATGGTGTTGAAAACAAGCTTTGCGGTGAAGGCGGGGTGAAGGTACGTGTTCACGTTTCCTTTTCGCTCCGCTTCTCGCCGTGCGCCGAGGTTTCCCCCATCTTTCGGAAGGGGTGAAGATAAGGTGAGGCTTGCCTTCACCTTTTTCTTCCACCAACGAGTTTGATTCTCAATTCGTTTTCAGGCGGGGTGAAGGTGAAGGCAAAAACGAAAACTCGCTGATGCGCGCGTATACGCGTGCGCGAGAGGAAACAGTGAGAGGTGCTTCCCAAACAAGACTTGTTTTCTTCGATAGTCCTCGTGTTTGAGCAGAACAAAGTGGAATTTGATGGTACTGGTTGAGAGCATAAGCCTAATGCATTCTTGAGTAGTAGTATCTTTGCAAACAATATGACCTCCCACGCTTCCCGTGAACCAGCGCACCCAGGAGGATGCTTCGAGTATGTGCGTGATGAGGTACAGAAAACTCCCAGTGACACCAAGCTGCAAGGTCGAGGCTAAAGACCGAGGACTCATTGTCCAAGGATGGGTTCGTGGCTGAGCATGGTATTTGCGCAGCATCAGTTAGTATGCTGAGGCCTATACCTACTATCCTTTTCAAATGAATGAAGGGGCGAAAGAGCACGTGTTCTTTACAAACAGATATTTCTTTATGAGGACGTCATTGAACTCTACCATTTGTTGATAGGCGATTAAAGCTCCCTTCTATTTAATGTGAGTGATAGAAGTCGCCAGCTGCGCACACACCCATCGACTGACCTGTCGATATTCACGGTGATGGTTTTGGTTCTTCCGTGATCGAATGTACTTTCTTTCACGAAGTTCCTTGCTTTGACGCGTAACAGCAGTAACGGAAGGACGCCGCTAGATCGGAGAACTCATGCCAGAAAGAAATTGAGCGGAGCAACGAAGAGTTTATCGCTTGTTACTACGATAAATACTGTGCCTAACTTTTCCTCCATCGTGGATGACCTTAGAAGTCGTGTCGATGGGAACATTGAGGTAAACTTTTCTCAGCACTGGACAGGAGAAATGTCCCTTCGATGTAAGCATTGTCAAAGATTTGGGGCTCTATAAGTTCAGGTTACCTGAGGAATTGGCTCCATGCTTTGTGCTACACTTAGGAATATTTGTGCTCATCATGGTCGCCTTTGGGATGAGCTTGGCTTTACGATAGGGTAGAATTCAATCGAACCAGAGAAACTAGCACGCTTTCACTCGAGAAGAGGGTCGCCGGAATAAGAATAGAGTAAGACATCGGATAACTTATCAGTGATGCTCTATCTCCTGCAATTTCCAGTGAGCCCTGAATCTTCTTTCAAAGCGAATTTATTGGAACTCTTGAACCTTAGTGAGACCCAAACTGGTCAAACTCAAAGAAATGGGATTTCTGAGCAATGGCAGAATTATACACTTTGGAAATAGAAAGGCTGATTATCCGGGAGTGGATAAAGCGTTTAGTCGCTTTATCGTAAGGATCAAAAACACGACATGGGGCTGTACCGCCGGTACAGCCCGCATGTTCGCAGGTTGGGTTAAATGAGAGATACAAGTACCGTCAGAGGATACTTAGAACCGAATGTGCGCACATCCGATTGTTATGATGCATGCTTGTCGATCTCAAAGGAGCTGTTCGAGGAGTTGGGATTGTGTTGTGGAGTGGGGGTGATCAGTCGTGTTCTTCCAGGAGTTTGCGTGGTGAAGTTTTGCGATTAATTTTTCTGTGGTAAATTTCGTCGTCTGATGTTTTTGAATCTTTGCAGCAGGAGATGAATCCTTTCTTTATTTCTTTATCTGCCGCTTGCTTGTCATTTGTGCAGTTTTTCTCAACAAACAATGAATCACACTTTGCCTTTTTCGTTATCTTTTATTGCTGCCGTTGTTCGTTTTGTCGATTGCGGCAAAGAGCCGATGAGCGCGTAGAATGGTGCATGCGTGCAATATAACCAAGATATCCGCTGCGCAATGTGGATTATCTGCTGCGGGCCGATACCCTCTCGTCGCAGTTTCATATTGTGCTTTATGGCGGTGAAGTCGTGCAAAATGTGCGTAGCTTGCGGTTTTTGCAAAACCGGTTCTACGGCCGTGCAACCGCCCACGCAGCCATCTTGCGAAGAAGCCTTTGCCTGCCAATCGAAGGCAATCAGCTGCGATTATCGCAACTCGCTGCAGGTGCGTCGGTGCGTATCCTCTCTGTGGATGGCCGGGGTTGTTTCGAGTGTAGTGACCGAACAGGGGGTGCTGTCGATTGATATTGCGCGCCCCTCCGGCATTTATCTGTTGTTCTACCCGGAAGCACGATCAGTTCCTCAAACCACAGTCTACGTTTTTTATTATGAAGTTTTATTCTCTTTCTCGTCACTTGAAGTTTGCCTCCTCGTGTTGCTCATTGTAGCGAACGTGCAGTTGGGGCATGCTCGGTTTCGTGATCCACCCCTAAGTCGAGTGGGGCGCAAGTGACCCCAAAGATGCGCGGCAGTTCATTTTTGATGCAGACTCACGCGATGGACTTTTGTACGGGGGCGAGATGTGGCAGAGCTTGACTCTGTCACCGGCTATCAGGACGTCACGCGCACTTTGCGTAGTGAAACGGTCTATCGTGACGACGTCTATAAATTGGAAACAGATAGCCCCCCACGCGAATTTATTCTATTCGTAACGGACGGATTTATTTTCGCACCGGTTTCTGCAAGGCGGTGCGCGCCGTTCACCATATCCGAGCATTGGGAAAGAATCGCAGAGCCACGAGGAGGAAATCAAGCGCCCTCTTATGGAGTCGGAGAAGTGTTGGACCTGAAAGTGGGTAACAAATTGTTGATTCCCTGTGCACCGGTTTTGGGATGCAGAGGGACGAAATTCTTTTTGCGAACCAAGCGAAGTTGAGTGCCGAGGATTCGGTCAGGATGTTCTGGCAAACAGTCGTCGTTCGAGACATCAAATATGATAAGCAAGGCAACTGCAAGAGATTGCTACGAGGATGTGAGCACGAAAAGAATTTTTGAGAGCCTGTTCTGAGTTGCGTAAACCGCTAAAGACTTCATATTTAAAGAGGGTTGGGAACCTGAATTGAACGTGGGTGGAAAGGAAAGACCCAAAAGTATAAGGTTGCTTTGACTTTTGATGCAAGTGAATCTACGATCAAGGTTGCTATAACAGGGCAACCGTATGAAGAAGTTGCGGATGCTTCTAAAGTCGAAAAGGCCTTTCAAAGGAAAAGTTTTTCGAAGGAGAAAGGCGCTTCAAGGATAAAGATGCTCCTAAAGACGACAAAGGGCAAAAAGACGACAAAGGCGAGGAAGACGATAAAAACCGATCGCTTTCTTGGACGCTGGCTGTGAAAAATAGCGTGGGATAATCGATCCCGACAACAATGCTTTCTTTATCGCATCGAAAAGACAACAGCGGTGACATCGTCTTCTCCAGTTCGACCTTTTGACGTATGGCGACGAAACTTACGGTTGAAGCCGAAGCGGGAAGCAAAGGAAGTTTGTCTACAAAAGGACTCGGAGAAATGGGAAGAAAGTCAAAGAAGGATATACAGTGAGTGATATTCCCCTTTATGCCATTCCATCGCAGGAGGAAACCTGAAGGCGGGCTTGTATCTGCACGATTGTCTTGTATGCTTCCGCAGAGGCTTCATTGTCCGGGAAAGCCACACTCTGGAACTAAACACTAAGTTGGGAGTGGAAAATGTCATGGGATAGAGAGAACTCTCATTCGATTATAAAGAGCGTGCCACTGAATTTGACTACAAAATAGTGCCTAAATTCTCCGAAAATGCAAAAAGGCAAACTCTCTGCAGGCTTGGGCTTCGAGTGATCGTTAAAGCTTCTGGATGGAGAAGGCAGATTGTTGGATACACACTAAAGGGGAGGCTGAGATGGAACTCTCGGTTCATGGGATAAGAATGAGGATCAGTATGGGAAAATTTTCCGCGGAGGTTTCCCCAGTGACAATAAATCTTTGGGCAGCTGCCGAGTACAAGGTTAAGGTCGGGAAACTTTGTAGTGGGAAGTAAGTGAGCGAACTTTATCCATATTATTTTTGAGAGGACTATAAGTGGCCTAAACCCAACAGACTCATGCGCTCCCCGACAAAGACTTACTATTCTTTTGATAAAGGCATATGAGTACAAACTGAATACCTCGTGACACTCAAAAGACGAGCAGTATTTGACGTTTGATTGCGACAAAGAAAAATTGAAAGTCGATATTCGTTTGACCGATATCAAAGCGCCGGAAGGCTTCAAGACCTTCAAGCTCATTGTCAAAAGCAGGGTATCTCAGAGACGAAGTCTGCCCTTGACGATCGAAACAGAGAAGTGGCCACACGCAATGTCGTAGAGACGCACAAAATGCTGATCACCATGCAGCAACCCCATCGTGCTGCGTGACTTGGCTAAAAGGTGGTGGTGTCCGATCAAGTGTCGCTGCCGCAAAAACAGCAAAGGTGTTCTATCTTTCGGATTATCTGCCCTTTAAACGGCAGCTGTTCGCGATGCCCGAGCGCTATGTCTTGTCGGTCGACAATGCGCATGTCAGCGCGAGTTGATAGAACCCGATGTCTCTCCGTTCGATCTGCGTTATCTCAAACGCCCGAACACGGTTATCGCTTGAACTCACGGCCGACAACGAATTTGTCGGCACTGCGCAACTCACTCATTGTCGATCGATACAGCAAAGCACGGAGCACCTTCCGCCTACTTTCCAAGTGCTCGATCAGAACAAGGGAACAATAGACGATGTGTTCGGAGGGACATTGGACGGCCGGCACGAAGGGCGTATCCACGAAACCGTTCAGGGAGAAGAACTCAACGGAAAAAGTGAAGAAAGACCCCGAAGTAGGCGACGTGGCCGGTCAACCCTTGGACGGAGGAGTCAAAAAGATCCCAAAGTAGGCGATGGGGAGGAACGGAAATCTAAGGCTGATCTCAACGCACGCTTATTGGTGTACCCAACAATAGAAACAAAATTACCATCAACGATATGAACAAGTTTTTATCTCTTTTTCTGTGGCTGCGCCCTGCTGCTCTTGGGGCACAACTCGATGCAGCCAAGCGCCGGAGGCGGTGCAAGTGGATGGCCGCAAGCCCGCAGCGTATCACGGTCACGGCTACGCTGCCCGCTCCGTCCGACGGTGCGCGAAGCGCACGTGCCGTGGTGCAGCATGCCACCGGCACCTCAAACTCACCACCAAATGGCAAACGGGCGACGGCGTCAGCGTGATCATGGAGCAAAAACGGTAAACTCGTGCGAGCCAACTCCACGGCGGTGCGCGATGTGTCGACCGATGGCAAACGCTCATCATTTCACCCTCGAAGTGCCGCAGGGCATCGATGCGCAAAAAGCCCATCAAGGTCTATGGTGCCTGCGGGTGAACGTAGATATCAAAAGACAACCAGTTTGTCGTGGCCGCGCAACCCATTTATCGTGCCAAAAGTCAAGGAACGGCACCCCTTTATTTCAAGGCCGAGATCAACAAGTTCAGTGAATTCTCCGATGTGAAATTCGAACATTTGGGCACGTACGAGTGGTGCATGTGCAGAACGGCACGCGTGCACAAATCTCTGTGGAAGAAGCGCGACTCACGGCCGAGACGGCTTGGGCTTGGGGAACAAAAAGACGGCAAAGGCGAGCTTGGTCTGCTCCGCTCACCGGCAGAGTGTGGCAGGACGGTTCGGCGTCTGTGTCTACCGAGTCGCAAGCCATTGCACCGCGGTCGGAGGGCGTTTTCATCAATTGGTATGTACCCAACGGCACCTGTGGTCCAATCCCCGCGTTTCGGCGAAGATCAACGGCACCACGGTGACTTCCCACCGCGCAGAAAGAGGCCAATGTGAAGAGTGCAAGCCGGGCGAGCCTACCACGTCTCATGCCCTCTGGGACGGACAGGAACTGCATTTCAGCGAAAGACTTGCCCGATCTCAGCGTGCTGGCCATCTCTCACAGCGGAGCGTCGCGTGGGCGAGGGGCGTGGTCTTGGTGGGCATCTATGAAGGCTCGGGACTCTACAGCGTGAAGAGTGAGCGCCCCAGATCGCCACCGCCGAACTCAAGGACGGAGAATTGTGGTGAAAGGCATCGCCGAGGAAACACCAAAGTGGTGGTGACCGACCTGAAGACCCAAAAGCAGGTTTTCCTCTCGGTCGTTGTCGAATCTAAGGCATTGCCCTCTGTCGGCATTGAGTGGGCGTCCATCCCCGCAGGTTCTTTCATGATGGGCAGCCCGACGGAGAGGGAGACAACGATGAGCACCGCACACTGAAAGTGGAGCTTTCGGCCTTCGAAATGAGCAAGTATTTGATCACCCGCGAGCAGTGGAATGCCTTTGTAAGGCGACAGGACACAATGGATGGAATAGGGTTTGTACAGTGACTATTTAAATGTTCCGGCTTACGTCACCTGGGGGAAGCCGCGGCGTTTGCAAGTGGATCGGCGGAAGCTTACCCACCGAGGCACAATGGGAATATGCTTGTCGGGCTGGCACAACGATCAAATGGTACGCAGCGACACATTTACTGTCGGTGATTTTTGCGGATAACAGTTCTCCGGTGGGACTTGCCCACCCAACCCTTTTGAGGATTGTATGATATGATTGGAGTATCGGAATGGTGTAACTGACCGATACGATGGAGACTACTATAAGAAAAGCCCAAAAGAAAGATCCTATAATTTTGTGGCTGATTTAAAGGGGCTATTATGTCGTTCGGGGTAATGGAACTTCTAGCCAGAGCGTGTGGAAGATCGAAATTCAAATGGTGCGTATCTGATAGATAATTATTATTATTATTATAAATATGCCTTCCGTGATAGTTCATAAAGGCGTAAACCCAACAGGAGCGGCAGTGGCGGCGGAAATTCTTGGTAGAATCCGCAAAGAATAGGCTGGAGGAAGTACGCGCTTCAGCCGCCTCCGATCGATCAGACCATCGAATTGGCTGGAAAATAGGGTGACAGGATCTCCACCGGGCAGTGGAAGTCGAGATGGACTTACGTCAAGTCGGTTTCCGGATTTTCCACAACTGATCGGTGCCTTGTTCCCTCTATGAGGGTCGCGACGACTCTTTTGGAGTCGTCGCGCACGCTGAGGAGGAAGCTTCGCCAGTGCTTTCAGGGAGACTGCCTCGAAAAGATCAGGTAATTCCGATTTCGCCTAAGTTCGGGTGCGCTGCCAACATGAGTTTGGCGGCGCACCCGATTTCTATGAAGGCCCTACTTGTCGATCTCAGGGAGGTGTTCGAGGAGTTGGGGCAGGGCGGTGATGACGTGGGTGGGTAAGGTTTCGTCATGAGTCCTTTGTTCCCATTCTTCGCCTTTGAACCAAATGGTTTGTGCGCCGAGGAGTGGGCGGGGACGATGTCTTTGGAAAAAAGATCGCCAATGGCCACACGATGCGGCGGGAGCGGAGGCAGCATCGATGCCCAGTTGCCAAATGGCGGGATCGGGTTTTGCGAACACCAGCGCTCTCGATGATGTGGGGGAAGAAGTCGAGCAGCCATGAGGCGCGGAGCACCGCGCGGATGTTGCCGTACGTAAGTTCGTGACCAGCACAAAGCGGTAGCCGCGGTCGCGGAGGGTTTGCAGCTACGTGTGGGCTTCGTCGGCATGGTGGCGCGCCGCGTGGTCGCAGTAGTCGGCTATCGCGTCGGTGGCGGCGCAGTCAGCATCGGAGAGCGTGACGGTGCCACGCTTCGCGGAAAAGGCGAGTTCGACGGCAGATCTTTTTGTTTGCAGGAGGTGCGGAAGTCATCGTTGGGGGTGACGATGGGCTGACGGGCGAGGTGCGCTCGCCGTGTACGTAGGCCACGCCACTTCGCCGTCGACGGCGCGGAGGGCGAGAAACGCTCGGCGGCGGCGATAGCCGTCGAGGAGAACGAGGATTCCAGTGGCGCGCCCGCTGTCGAGCGTGCCGCAGTGGTCAAAAAGTAAAGGTGGTAGGGTCATCGCATGGGTTGTTTGTTGCCGATTTTCACCAGGAGCACGCCGACCACGATCCAGAAAAATTTCGCGGATGCGGGTGTAGAACGACATAGATGCTGATGGCTTGTCCCACGCCGGGGAAAAGGAGGGGACGATGACGGCCGCAAAGCTGCCTTCGCGCGCACCGATTTGCATCGGGAGGAAGAACAGGGAGGTTGCCCATCGGCGAGGGAAACCGAGAATGATGAGGGCCGATCGACGAAGTTGGCGCCAGGGGATGCCGAAGGCGAGGAGGATGAAGTAAATTCAGACGAATTGAACGAGACGACCGACGTATTCGGCGGCCAGCGAGCCCAAAGTTGGCGCGGATGTTCGTAGAAAACGGATGTTGGCGTCGATGGTGTCGAGCTTTTCGAGGCGGCGCTCGTAGAAACGGCGCGCGGGGCGGCGCAAGAACGGCACGAAGCAGCGGACGAAAGATGCGCGATGCATGCCGTGCTGGCTGTGGGAGAAAAGAGCGCCGGCGTACGAAGATGGTGACGTGGCCCGCAAAGAGGCTCCTAACCACGCGTTCATCCGTCGAAATGCGCGATGACGAAAGCGATGAGAGCCGTGCTCCATAGAAAAGAAGTGGCTGAAGACGTGCATCATCGAATAGAGGGCGACGGACGACACGGCACGCGGCGTGCCGATGTAGCGCGAGTTCCATGACGCGATAGGGGCGCCGCGCGCGAACCGGAAAGGGGTGGTAGGAAAAAGCGAAGCCCGAAATGGTGAGCTTCATAGCGTGAGGCGAATGAAGGTGCCTGTCGTGGTCGGAGGTGTTGACCAAGATTTGGAACGCCCAAGCGTTACAGGAGATGAGACGAAGAGCCAAATGCCGACCACGCCGGGGAGGTAGAGCAGGACGCTGGCGGGGTTGCGCTGATGGTTTCCCAACCTTCGGGAAAGGAGTGAACCATGAAGGCGATGGCGCAGAGTCCAAAAGGAGAAAAAGGTTGCGATAGGGGGCTTCATGGAGGTGGCGGGAGCGGAGGACAGGAGTTGTTGGTTGAGGCGACGGCAGAGGGAGCTTCGTGCGTGCGGCGCATATGGCGGTAGATGCCGTGGAAGACGGTGAGTTCGACGAGGATGAACGAGGACGAACCAAGGAATCAAAGCGGCAACGAGGAGGCAGTGTAGAGGGTGATGGCGCGCCAGTTGAAGGTGAGGACATTGGTCCACTTCAGCTGAGGGGCAGACTGCCGGCGCGGAAGGTTTCGACGAGTTCGGGCGGGAGGTTACGGCCGTAGCGCGCGTCGAGGGTGCGTTTCAGGGCTTGAAATTCGGGCGTGTCGTGCTCCTGACCGGCGGTGTGGTTGCAATAGAAGTGAGAAAACGCTTTCCAAGCGGTGTCTTTCTTCCACGACACTTTGGCGCGTAGTCGGCGCGCAGGCGCTCGGCGTTGTCGAGTTCGCTGCCTCGAAGCGCCTTTTGATGAAGTAGAGATGCACGTTGCGGTAGTAATCGGCGAGGCGACTCTGACGGCGTGGGCGTGAAATCCGATATAATAGAGGAGGGGAAGATCCAAAGCTCCATTTCGGACTCTCGCTCAGCCCGGCACGATGGGTAGCGGCATGAGGCGGAGGGCGATGGCCACGTAGATGGCGATGAACGCACACATCGCCGGCAAAACTGTCGAGGATCGCGACCCCAGAGCGTCTTCTTTCCGGTCATGCGGGCGAGCTGTCCGTCGGCGGAGTCGTAGAAATTGGCTACATGCAGCAGGCCGATGCCGATGAGCGTGAGGTCGAGACGGCCTTCGCCGAGCGCCATGAAGACACCGGCGCGGCGGCACCGAGGGAAGATGCTCAGAATGGTGATCACGTTGGGGTGGATGCCGAAGAGATTGAAGAAGCGCCCACAACAAACCGATGGGGCGGGTGAAAGTAGATGTCAATGTTTTCTTCGGTGTCGGTGCTGAAGGTGGATTGCGGGTTTGTGTTTGTCAGCCATGGGAATAGAAAAAGTTACATTAGGCGCGGTGGTGGAGAAAGTGGAGGGCGCGCGTGGCGGTAACTCGGCGGCGGCTTGGGTGCAGCTACCAAACGAGTGCCAGTCGTTGAAATCGATGAGGAAGAAGCGCCCGTCGGGACGAACGAGTGGCGTCGCCGCCGTAGATGAGCCACTGCAAAGTGGCGCGCGGCGGCGTCGGCGGTGGTTTCAGAGTCGGCCGGGGAGAAGGGATGCTCGACCGGCGCGCCGTTGTGCTGCTCGAGTCCGAATTTGCTGAAGCCGTTTCGCGCGTGGGATAGGGATGTGGGAGAAGAAGGACGTGCCTTCCACACCGTAGAATTTCACCAAATCGCCTTCAAGATGCGCGCTCACGATGAAATCGTCGATGCCGGCGGCCGCAAAATCGGCGAGCGCGCTGCGAAGTTGAGCTTCGTCTGGCGATGAAACGCACATCGTCGGCTGTTTTGGCGGCGCTGTCGCTGCGTTTGAGCCAAAGTGGGAGACCGAGGGTGCGCACGATGGGTGCCGGGTCGATCGCTGTGGAGAAAAGGGCGCACCGCAACCGGCAGCGTTGAACCAACCGTCGAGGTCGGCGCGGCTGTGGCGAAGCAAGGCGGCGGGGCTGTTCCAAATGGTGAGGCCGGCGGCTTCTGCGGCGGCAATGTGGTCTGCGCGGTGCGACTCTCGCCATGGAGAGCACTAAGTCGGCGCCGGTGAAGGCGGCGGGTAAGCGGTTTTTCGTCGATCGCCGCGATGGGTTCGCTTTCCTGCAGAGAGCGCCAAGGCGACGGCTTTGAAAATAGTCGTCGCGCGCCCTCACTGTTGGGGAGTATTGCGTCGTCGAGAGATGAGATAGATCATAGCGGGGCGAATTAGCAATCGCGGAGAAAGGCTTCGGCTTTTGGGAATGTCGGCGGCGTGGTCGACGTCGAGGATTTTGGAGAAGGGATGGGCTTTCAACGTCGGGCCGTCAGCAATGAGGCCGCGCTGGAGACTGCGCATGCGGCTTTGGCCTTCGGCCATGCAACGGTGCAGGGTGTCGAGCGCACTGCGAGGGCGTAGATGCCGCCGAGATGAAACGGAAACGCGGCTCGCGCGTGTCGTAAAAGCCGTCGATGTTGAGTGCTTCGTCCGTGCCGATGTAGAAGCGGACTCGTCGTCGATGAAATCGGTCACGGCCATCAGCCCGTCGAGCCCGGCTTCGAGGGGCAGAGCGGAAGAGCGGCGATGTAGGCGCGGAAATCTTCTTCGCGGAAGATGGTGTCGACGGTCGTCAAACAGAGCGCCGTCGAGCAAGGGGCGATACGGGCGCGAAAGCTGTGCATGGACGAGGGCGTGGTCTCACTTCCATACGAAGGTTCCACTCGGGATGTTCGTCGGCGGGGCGACGCACGAACGATTCGGTTTCGGGGCGCAGACGGTTGACGATGATGACGATTTCCTCCGCGTCGTTGGCGGCGAAGATGCGCACGGGCGTTCGATCGTAGCCGTGCCGCAGAGCGGAGATGAGGGGGTTTTCGGGCGGAGATGCCTTCTTCCGGCAAGGCGTGAGCCTTCGCCGGCGGCGATGATGGCAAACTTTCATGCGAAAGGGGAAATGAAGTGGACGAGGGCGGTGGGGCGATCAGAAGATGACGCGCGCCATGAAGCGAATACCCAACGGGTGGTGCGCTCGGGTCGTCGAGATGAGGTGAAGCGGCGCACGTAGTCGATGTGGAAGAGCTTGAAAATGTTGTGAATACCGAAAGCGGCTACTACACACGGCACTTGCGGATCCATCACGCTGCTTTGTTGGCGGAACGAACGCGTCGGCGTTGAACTCGCCGGGGAGTAATAGAGGTCGGTGCGCGTCTTGTTTTCCTATAGGGGTTGTTCTTGTCTGAGTCGTCCCCAAAGGATGTTGAAGCCCGATGTTCGCGCCATTTGGGCAGGCGGTTGAAGAGCGGAATGCGGTTGAAAATTTTCCGTTCAAGCTCAATTGAACATCAACTGCGCGTAGCGGTCGTTGAGAACTCCATATTGTCGACAAGGTAGTACATGTCGTCGTCATACACATAAGCCCAAGTTGGCGCGGGGCATGATGAGGGCGGGAAGGGGACGCGATTCACTGCGCGCCGGCGGCAAAAATCGAACCATGCGACCCCACGAACGCAGCCACACGCGCGTTTACGCACGCCCACCTCGGTGAGGTTGTGAGTATAGTCGCTCCACACCGCCGCGCAGGCCGGCGATGTGCGAAAGCCACGGTAGATGGGTGCTTCCTTGTTGACCAAGATGCGGCGCTGCTTGGTGTTGATGTCAGCCACGCCGGGCTGGTATGCAGCAAAACGGAGAAATCGGAGGTGCGCAGATAGCTGCGATTGCGCGCATTGAAACCCGATCCGTCCGCCGGCTGAAGGGGCGCGGATGAAGTGATTACCCAGGCGTCGTAGTGCACGCCGTTGGCCACGGGCTGGTAGAAGAGCATATAAGTGGGCTCGGTCATGTCGTGCCGCACTTGCGCGCCATGTGCAGGCCGTAATCCCATTCTTGATCGTAGACGAGTTTGAAACTCCGCGCATAGTTCATGTGTTTCACGGCGCCCACTTGAGTGCTGCCATGACACATTGTCCTTGTCGGTCGTCGAAGTATTGGTCGCTCGGCACCGACACGTCGTAGGAATAGGTGAACGTGAGGTTCGACACAGAAACTCCATGGGCAGATAGGGCTTTTGCGGCGGAAAGAATAGGTCAGTTCGCCCAAACCTTTCCAGCGATGATCGCGCGAAGCCGTAGGCTAAGCAGCCGCGCCAAAACATGCGCAGGTTGGAGGTTGGCGATGGTTTTGCAGTGAGGCGCGCAGGCGGGAGTCCGTCGACCGGGATTCGAGGTGATGGCTCGTGTTCACGGGACCGATGCTCGAGTTTCGACGGGATTTTTGGGTCGATCGAGGGTCGGAATGGTTTTCGATCAGCGAGGTTTGACACCCAAAATCACGGGCGAAGCCCTCGTATTATAAAATGCGTTCGACGAAGAGCGAAAAGGCGGTCTTCCGACGGACTGAGGGCGAGGGGCAGTCTCTTCCAGAAGTCTTCTGTTTTGCATGCGCGCGTCCGGCTGGTTTTCTTCTCGGCGGTGAAGCGGAAAAGGCGCGCGAGCGGAGCGAACGATGAGTGGAAATTCATTCGCGCTTCACCTCGAGGGTCTTGAGAAATTTGGCTGCTTCGAGCACGACGAACATGCATCGTTCTGGCCAGTACCTGTTCGCCGGTGGGGAGGGTGGTGGTGCTGCGCGATGTTGATGCGCTTCACGTAGTTGACCGTCGATTTCACGGGGATGCTGATGTCGGCTTGGCGAGGCGGAGGGTGGAATCGGCCAAGACGTAGAGCGAGCCTGAACCCGAAGTCGCGCGGGATTGTTAGAGTGAACGAAACTTGGATGCACGCGCTGTCCGTCGACCACGGTGGTGTCTCGATGAAGTAGCGATGGAACGCAATGGCGCCGTGGGTGGGCCACGGGGCTGAGGAACTGTGCTTTGCGGAAGCGGATGTCGTCTTGATGAGGTCGACTGTGAACATACTTACTCATCGAGGGGCGGAGAATGTCCCGTGTCGATGATTTCGTTCATGACCGTTGGTGCGTTCGCCCATGACAATGGTTTTTGGCCGCGCCCAACTCGCCCACTATAACTCTTTGCGAAACGGTTTCATCGACCGACAGCGGGAGAATCAGTTTGCCCGTTTCTTTTTCTGAGGTCTCGACGACTTTCTGTGCAGAAAGGGGCATGCGTTTGATGCCGCCCTCCTCGAAAACTCGGGCGTGATGTCGCTCAGCTCGAAAGTGAGCTGTTGTATTTCTCAAAACTGCAAATCGTGGTTTGCGCAGGTCGCTGCTTTTCTTCGCCGCGATGACTTTTTCCATCAAAAATCACCGCCGGATTGTTCTTCGCGCGAATACTTCGAGCGTTTGGCCTGCACTAACAGCTGTGCGGACGGCGAAGTCATGGCGGGCAGGGCGCACGATGAGCGAGTCACCCCCACGGCGCGGGTGGAGAAACTCTCATAGCCCAGCTGCTCACCTACGCATGCCTTTGTGGGCGGCAGGGAGAAAACGCCCTGCGGCATCGGTCTGCACACCGTGGCAGCCGCCTTTCGGGCCGCGTCAAAACATCATTGACGAACGGAATGCGCCGCTCTCTGGCATCGACACGCGACCCACGAGGCGTTGCGCGAAGAGCGGGAGGCAGTGAATAGCAGCAAGAAGAAAAGAAGAAAAGATTGCTTCATGAGATGACGGAAGAGTAAATTTCGCGTAGAATGGAGGAATGGCGCGGAACAATTATTGTGGGCGCGATTGCGGCGGCTTCGCGGCGTTCGCGCGCGATGACGAGCGGATCGGCGTGCATCTCGTCGACGCAAACGATTGCGATGCGTATCGATGGCCGTGTAGATGGATTGCACGAACGATTGGATCGAAGCCACGCCCTTGCCGGCGGCTATCATGGGGCCGTGCCGTGGTGCGAGGTGCGCACGGATGTCGAGCCCTGCGGTGAAGTTACGCCGTCGTCCATCGAAAAGCGCCCTTTGAAGGGCGCGGAGAGCCTGATCGTGGTACATGGCCAGGCACCGCATCGAGAGTGGCGAAACGAACCGGCACCGAAGAATCCATCGGCACTGTAGAAACAGAGGGCGCCTCGCCGTTGAGACGCTGCACGGAAAGCGAGCAGTTCACCCTCTTGCGCGGCCGTGCAATCCTCTCGTCGCCGTGTGGGGTTGAGGCCGAGCACGGCAATGCGCGGGCGGTGATGCAAAAGTCGCGTCGCGGGGTGGTGTGGAGGCGTTGTTGGGCTTCCACGTGTTCGGCCGTGATTTTTCGGCCACTTTCGCTCAGCGGAAGGTGGGTGGTGACGAGCGCCACGCGCATGAGCGGGTTGAGCAAGACCATGAGGCTTTGCCGCCGCAGACGGCTTGGAAATTCCGTGTGGCCGGGATAGCGGGAAGTCGGCCGACTGGATATCGGCCTTGTTGATGGGCAGTGACAATGCGTCGACGCGGCCGCAGAGCCGCCGCGGTGGCCGCTTCGAGCGAGCGGAGCAGGCCATGACCGGCTCGGCAGGGACGGCCGTGTCGCTCTACTCGTCGCCGATCCGTCAATCCGGTTGAGGCGGTCGGGTACGCGTCTTCAGGCTGCTCGATGCAGTGCCAATGCACGCTCGAGTTCCAGGCTTTTTGCGGTAGTAGGCGGCGACCTTCTGCTGCCGTAACGATGAGTGCAAGTTCAAGAGTTCGGGTTGATGCGAAGGCTTTGAGGATGAGTTCGTAGCCAATGCCGTTGGTGTCGCCGTGGGTGATGGCGATCGTCTCTTTCATTGCCGATTGTTGCGGAGAATAAATGAGGGAATGTGGGCACCGTGCGCGAGGGCATGAGCGCGTTCCTCTTCCATGCGTCGGTGGTAGGAGCATACCGCAGGCGGCATAGATGTCTTGTCCGCGAGGCGCGCACAGTCGTGGTGATGCCGTGGGCATTGAGATAGTCTTGCAGGCGCAGCGCGGCCGTTTCGTCCGTGCCGTCGGAAACGGTGTCGAGGATGGTGTGAAACGGATCATGTTGATGCGCACAGATCGAGCGGGGCGAGCAGACGTGCGAGGGCGCGCCGTGTTCGAGCGTGTCGTTGATGCCGCGAAACACGATGTATTCGAACGTCAGGCGGCGCTGTTTCATTGCCGTCGGCGTGAGTCGTCGGTCGTTTTGCGGCAGAAAATCGTATCGACTCAGCAACTCGATGAGCGTTTCGACGCCGAAAGCGCGTTCGGCCGGCATCATCGCGCCGCGTTCGGCCGCATCGGGGTGGTGGAGCCGAGACGGCCAAACTGCATTGCTCGTCGAGCGGCGCAAGCCCTGGCCCGCCACCGTGGACACCGGTGCTGGGCTCGGGCGCCAGCGCGGTGCGGTGACACGCTTCGGTGGCGTGCAGCACGCTGTCGATGTTGTCCATCAGTTCGCCCTGACCCATGAAGCGACGATGTTGGTGAGGCGCTCACGTTCGGGCGGAATAACCTGATTCAATATCGGCCGCGGTGGTTGCGCCAGCGAAGCCCTGTCGGCCGGTCATGCAGAACTCGCACGCCATTTTGCACCCGCGGTGACGAAACGCAGAGGGTGGCGCGCTCGCCGTCGGGAATGAACACCGACTCGATGTAGCTGCCTGGCGGTGCGAAAGCAGATGTTGATAGTGCCGTCGCGCGATTCGACGCTTTCTACCGTGGAAATGCCCAGGACGTCGGGTTTCGGCCAAACGGGGCGCGGGCGGCTTTCGAGGGTGGTCATCTCGTCGAAAGAGCGGGCGTGCTTGTTGTAAATCCACCACACAAAGTTGTTTTCCCACGAGCGCGGCAGCGAGCTCGACCGCTACGCGGTGAGTTCGTCAGTGTAGACGAGCCGAGGCATGCCGGTTTCGGCGGAAAAGGAGTGAGTTGTTGTTGGACATGGGGGTAATGAGGTGAAGGCGGGGCGGTAGGCAAGAGTGCGCCATGCGACTGACCATACTATCGTGCATACGATTTTTGCGAGCCTTCGGGCGCATGCGCTGATTTTCAAGCGCCGAGGAGAAGAGTGGTGCGAAAGAAGCCCGTGGAAAGGGCGTTTTCGACGACTCGGCGAAAAGTGGACTGCTTTTGGAAGAGTCCACCACTTTTATGCGGCAGGCGCATGCAAAAATCGAGAGTGCAACAAATCATTCGTTTTCATCGGTGCGAAAATCTGTGTTTGCAGATGCGCTTTTGTATACAACCGATTGGGTGAGGGCTTTTTCGGTCGTTTTGTCAAATAGACTCGGCATGCGGCGCCCTGAAGACCGAAGCGATGTGCCAACTGAGAGGAGCGGGGTTGTTCGACGACAGAAAATGGTACTTTGCGCGCATTCCGTCTCCCTCTTGCGTCCAGGGCAAGCAGAAGACGACGTGACGAGAGATCGGACGCTCTTTGTGCGTGCCGTTTCTCTTCTCGGGCAGAAAAACAAAACAGAATGAACACCACCGGCGGCTGGGGCTGGATATAGAATGACCAAATGGCTTCCGGTAGATGCGTCCAAAACAAAGACTAAGATATGAAGAATGTAATTCGGTCGACTTTGTCTCGCGGTATCCTTGCTCCTGCGTGCATGTCAGGCCAAGAAAAGAAGCATACGTGGTGCGGTGTACTACAACAACCCCGTTGGTCGAAGATATTGCGCTTCCCGCGTTCATTTGCTGGCGAACATCGCTTCGCTGCGAAATGTGGGCATCAGCTACAACAAGCGGAACTGCTGCAAAATGTAACATGCCAGTGAGGGGCGGTATGTAATGGTCAACTCTTTTCCGTATCATGCGATTTTCGGTGCGGATGAAGGTGACAAAGGCTAAGCCGCCACTGAGCAGCGCGTATCGACCTCCAGAACGTGGAGGAGCTAGAAAGTAGGTGTGGTGTCGAACAATGCGACCGCAGCAGCAGCCGACTGAAGGGGGCGGAGGCCGACTATCGTTTGTGCACAGCGATGCGCAAGGCTGTCGATCATTCTGGGCACCCTTTTCCGGTATTTTTCGCGTATCCCCAACAAGCAAGGAGCTTGATCGAAGAGAATACGTTTCTAACAACGCTCAGTCTGGATAATACGAAGGTGCTGGTCTACTTCAACATTCGGAAACAGACATTTGGACTTCCGGCTTCACCCGGAACGCTATGCCCAGAATCCCTGTACACGTGGTATTGGCCAATGGTATTCAGCCCACGTTGCAGATTTTTGAACCTCGACGGACCAGTTCGACAGATTCGACGGGGACAATCGCCATCGCGCGAGCTTCGAATCCCATTCCTATTTGCGCAATGGGGAGACGGGGCTGATGAAGCTTTTCGTGGAGAAAAAGCGGGCATGCAATCCCCCAGACAGCGGTGTGATGAGCTGCAAGATCAGATATATGTCTTTGTGGTGGATCGCAACAACGTGGTGCATCAACGCGCCATCAAAATTGATGCTGAATATACGGGAAACCTATGTTGTGCTTCGGGGCTGAGGTGACCGACCAGCATCAGTGCATACAGAAAAGTGAACGAAGGAGACAAGGTGCGTATCGCAAATGTCCTGCCATGAAGTTGAATAAGCTAAACGCTAGATTAGGATGTTCAAGATCTTTATTCATCGACCGAGTGCTCTCCATTGTTGTCTCACTGGTCATCGCCTTTAGTTGGAATTCTGTCGCTGTTTAATCTTCCCATTACGCAGTTTCCTTCCATTTCTCCTCCTAAGGTGAATGTGATCGCAACTATCCAGTGCCCAACAATGAGCTACTAGTTGAAATCAGGTCATCATTCCTTTGGAACAGGCTCTGAACAGGTACCCGGCATGAAAATACATCGAGAGCGATGCGGGTAATGATGGCGAGGCGGCACGAATGTGGTTTTCAAGTTGGGAACAGACCCCGAACGTCGATGCGGTGAATGTGCAGAACCGTGTTTCGTCGGCCACCAACACAGTGCCGCCTGGTGATCATCCGCGGGTGAAAAATTTCGCGAAGAACCGAATATTCTGATGTATGTCAATCTGTACAGCGACGATCCGAAGGTGGATCAGGGTTTCCTATACAACTATTTTGACATCAACATTGCGCCGGGCTGCAAACTCGCGTCGACGGTAGTCGGCGACTGGATATTCTCGGTACGCGCAACTATGCAATGCGTGTGGTTGCACCCGACAAAATGGTGGCGTACGGTTTTGTCGGCGAACGACGTAAAGCGATGCGCTGGAAGACCAGAACATAGAAGTTTCACCGGGTAAGTTGCAGCGCGTTTGCGACCGCAGGCCAAAAAGTTCATTCTCAAAGCATCCGGGACGCTACACCACAGAGGACGAATACAAAAACATCATTATCAAGAGATGAACAAATGGTGGGAATATGAGTAGGTTTGAAAAGACATTGCCGATGTGCACTTGAGCAGTGGTCTATGATATCTATTCGACCTTCAATGGGCGGCCTCTGCTGCTGTCACATGAAACAGGCTTGTGGTAGTAACGCACGCAACGTGATCATGCATGAAAGAAAGAGACCGCACGTTTGCAAAAGGACATGCTAAAGGGATGCACTACGAAGTCAGCGTCCCGTGAGCCGATTCCTCGATACGGCATCGAGAAAAGTGATCCACACGCTGATAGAAAGCCTTTGTTTTCGGTGGGTATCGTGGTGTTTATCTTCCTCGGCGACTGGCGTGCCGCTGTCATTCCCATTTTGGCCATCGATTTCGTTGTTGGGTAGCCTTTATCGCGATGCTGATTGCTTTAACATCACGCTCAACATGATCTCGCTCTTTTGCTTTTCGGTCATGGCAATCGGCATCGTTGTGGACGATGCGATTGTTGTGATCGAGGCGGTAGAAATGTGGAGATTTCTCGCAACAAGCTTTCTCCTATCGAAGCAACCGAGAAGGCCATGCAGGAAATCAGTGGTGCGATCATTGCCATCTCCCTCGTGATGGCGTCGGTATTCATCCCCGTGGCTTTATGGGCGGCCCGAAGGCATGTTCTATCGTCAGTTCTCCATCACGATGGCATCGAGCATTCTCTCGGGCTTTGTTGCCCTGACGGTAGCACCGACACTGTGTGCTCATCCTCACAAAGACAGAACATCATGTAAAGCTTTGGCTTCCGTGGAGCGTGCACTGCAACGTTTCAACGCCAAATTCGACACCGGTAGCCGGAGATACGAACGACTCGTTCGGCGCACGGTGCGCAACAAGAACTTTCACCATGATCTTGACCTTGCTCTTCTGCGGTTTAGCCATTGGATCAACATGGACTCCGTCTGGCTTCTTTCATTCCGCAGGAGATGGGGCATGATCTATGCGTGATCGAAACGCCGCCGGGTGCCACCATCGAACGCACAAATGAGGGCTAGCAGCTGCTCAAAATCGCAGAAAAGGAAGAAGGCGTCAGCGGTATCGTTCCTTGGCCGGTTTCGAAATCCTCTCGAGGGTACAGTGCCAACTCGGGTAGCTGCTTGATCAATCTGAAAGGTTGGAGCACCAACGCACGGCGAGCAGATTATCGAAGACTTGGAAGAAGTGCGAACGCATCACGCAAGCTAATATCGACTTCTTCCGAACCGCCCGCGGTGCCCGGCTACGGTGCGGCCAGTGGATTGAACTGCTCTGCTGGACAAGACCGGCAACAACGATTACCACGAAATGGAGCGCGTGACAAGGCGTTCGTAGTGAGCGAATAGCGGCCGGGAGATTGGCTGACGTTTACCTTCTATTCTGCAAGTTACCCACTGTACGCTGCACGTGGATGACGACAAGCTTTGCAAAAGGTCAACCCGGCAAGGCGCTGAATAATCTGTCAGTCTTGGTGGGTTCCGGACTGTGAAAACCGGGTTCATCGATTCGGCAAACGCTAAGGGTGATCGTGCAGGCCGCTCCGGAGTATCGTGATTTTCCAGAACACCTGTTAGGGCTTTATTGTAAGAACGAAGACGGACAAATGGTACCCTACGCCGACTTCATGTCACTAACGAAAACTTATGGAATGAGCGAGATCGCGACATAACGGGCACAACTCTTCGGAAGTGACGGGAGCGCAGCGCCGGGATATTCCAGCGGACGACTTTGCGCCATTCAGAAGTGGCACAACGCACTTTTGCCCAAGGGCTATGATTATGACTGGGTGGTATCTCAAAAGACGAAGCGGAACAAGGAAACACGGGCAATTGTCATCTTTGTGGTTTGTCTGGTCTTTGTTTACTTCATTTTGGCTGCTTCAATATGAGAATTTCCTTCTCCCACTGCCTGTGATTGTATTTTTGCTCAGGCATCTGCGGTGCTTTCGCTTTTTCCCTGAAAGTCTGTGGGCCTGAAAACAACATCTATGCGCGCAAATCGCGTTGGTGATGCTCATTGGACTGATAGGAAAAGAACGCCGTACTAATGTGGAATATGCCGTCCAGCGTAAGAATGCGGGAGAACGGATCTCGCAGGCTGCGATCTCTCGCAGCGGTGGCTCCTTCCGCCGATTCTAATGACAAAGTATTGCTTTCATCGCCGGCTTTTGCGATCCCCATGGTATTTGCCTCTGGATAGCCGGCGCTGGGCAGACACTGGAACCATCGGAACGAGCTCTACGGGCGGCATGCCATCGGTACGCTGGGCGGACTGATACTCATCCCCGGTCTGTTAGCATCTTTGCTGGAATGGCCGACTCGTTGGTGCACAAAGGAGGAAAACCATTGGGCGAAGAAAAAGACAAACGCCTATTCGAACAAACGGTTAAGGAAAGTAGTCATGACGAAAAGGAATAAGGTGCTTAACTCGCGGTGGTGCCGCTACGCTCCTGCATGGGGGCTGCAAGACTCCTGAGCGACAGTTCTCCCAAAAGACACGCTGAAGGCATCGCTCGCTTCGATGTCAAGGGATAGTAGTGTGACGATCTCACCGGCCTGGCGCGATTTCTTTCAGGACTCGGTGCTCCGGGTCGCTCATCGACACGGCGCTGCACCGTCATGAGCTCAAAATCGTTGCAGGAATTAGCCATTGCCAAAAGTGCAATCACGGCCAAGCAGGGAGTGCTGCTGCCTTCCGTTTCTGGCCAATCTCGGATGGCATCTCAAAGGTTGGTCACTACACTGCTGAGGGGAGCCCGGCAATGTGGGAACGGAACTCACGCCGGGACGCAAAAATCCCAACGCGATCCCCGATTTGGCTCCTACGCTGCAAAATGGATTGCAAGCATCGACGTGGGGAACCAAACTGACAGTGACAAGAAATCGGCCGTGAGCGCTATCTAGCACTCGAAGCGGGCAGCGCGCAATAAAAAGCCAACTGGTAGCCGACGTAGCAGAGAACTATTACGCGCTATTGCTTGACTATAAGTTGCTCGTGATGCAACAGTACGTCGCTTTTGCAGAAGAATGCGGTAAGAACGCGCATTCAGAAAAGAAAGCGGATGCTGATACGCAGCTGGCAGTCGAGAGTTTGAAGCGAGTTGGCAAAGCGCAGTCTGATGGTATGTGTTGCGACAGTCCATCATAGAAACGGAGAACAACCTCAACTTGCTATTGGGCGGGTGCCTCAAACCCATCGCAAGAGCAAAGTCCGATTTCTTACAACCTCGATGCCGGCGACAGCCCGCCTCTCTACACAGCTTTTTGCTGCAACAGCCGGATGTGGTGCAGGCCGAACATGCACTCGAAGCAGCCAAATGGGATGTGAAACCGCTCGCAAAATTTCTCCCCTCGTTTTAACCCTCTGCCGCGGTGGGACTGAATGCTTTCAACCCCAAGTATTTAGTCAAGTGCCGGAATCGCTGATTTTAGTGCGTTGGGAGTCTAACAGCGCCGTTGATTAACAGCCATACAGGCCAATTTTTCTCAGGCAGATGCGCATCAAATTGAGGGCGCTGCGCAACTACGACAGAGGCGCTGATGCACTGCACTATCGAGTTTAGGGTACACCGCGGTCGAAAATTACGAATCTAAAACAGCTTCCATCGAATTTAAGCAGAAACAGGATGAGGCGCTGATGCGTGCCGTTTCTGCCGCACTGAAAGTTATACCTCAATAATGACGCGACCTATCTTGAGGGTGATCGACAGTAACGCGGGCAGTTGGATTTGCAAGATGGAACTAATTGACACTAAATTGCAACAGCTTTTCGACGCTGATCGACATGTACCGTGGCTTCTAGCGAACTCATCCTAAATAACCTGAGTTTCGGTCTAAGGAATCTACCTTTCACGTTTCTATGGTCGGCGGGATTATAGGGGAGATGCTTTAGACCGAACTTTGGGTCAGCATGTGAAGTCTGCAGCGTCTAAACTTTTCGCGGACCGCAATAAACCGAAATCAACACGCTGATCTCCTTGGTCTCCCTCGTTCGTGGCGGCACTCTTGCCGACAAGTCTTTTGAAGTGGCGCAAACGGTTGTTGCACAGTGAATTGCATGCTGAACGAACAGAGGGTCAGGGTAGCTTCGATAATGCCTCGTCGCGGTCGCGTGAAGGCGCCGCGCGCCGGAAAGTAGCGCTTTTTGTCTGTTCAGATAGGTTGGGATATGGCAAAGTCGCGCCGGTTCAGTAAGTCAAAGAGCGTTTGCGCCGGATGGTCAGGGAAAAAGAATCTCGACTTTGCGCTATATGGACGCCGCAGTGCGGCGGAATGAAGGAAATTGTGTTTTATCAAGCGCAAAAGTAAGGATTTAGTTTCGAACTGTCGAATATTTCGCAGAGAAAAATGTTTCGTTTTGAGAATAGGGAGAAACAAACAAAAACTGTGGACTTTCTTTCGAGCCCCTCCTCTTCCTCCCGCTTATCCTTCGCTCGCGGTCTCACCCTGATCCGCATCCACGAGCCGAACGCGCACGACCCCCGCATCGCGCACTCAGCAAGTTCGAAAATTCTGCGCTTTCACCTTCACTCACCTTCGTCGATACGTTGACATTGTGTGTGAAGATGTTTTTGCCTTCACCGGTGATGAAAAAGGTAAATCTCACCCGCAAGTCGCGGTTTCATAGATCTACAGTCAGATGGGTGGAAGAGGTGAAGGCAAAAACGACTAGCGGACGCGCGCATACGCGTGCGTTGAGCAGAAAGTGGGAGAGCCGAGTACATTACGAGAAAGGGTTTTCCAGTGAGTCTGACCTCATACAAGTCGGACGAACCTTATTTTTCAGAGAGAGAGGCAGACCGAACTCAGTGTATTCAAGCAACTTTCGCTCAGAGCGGCGATTTTTCGCCTTCGCATCATCGTTGATTCGAGGGTTTCGCGAGATATCCGTAGTTTAGTGTGTTTGAAATCTTGGGGACTCTTCGGAAGTCTACCACTTTTGCGGCGAGGAGAGCGAGGCGGCGAAAGATACGCGCGGCGATGGCATAATGCGGTCGAATGCTTATCTTTGCGGTCTAAATATCGTCTATACAGCAACTTCTACGCTATCTGTTTTCTCTGCTCTGTGTCGTCGCTCTCTCGAGCGTCGGTGCTTGCGCGCGGCCGATGTGGTTGCCGCTGCTCCCTCGTCGGAGTCGCCGGCATTTGTTGCACCGTCCGAAGTTTCGATCTCGTTGCGCGGCAATCAGTTGCGCGACGCCAACGCCGACGGACAGACGGTGGAAGTCTATAACATCACCGGGGTGAAAGTATTTGTGCATCGCGTCAAGGCGACGATCGCACGTTCACACTCAGACGCCGAGCGAGCATTTTACATCGTCAAGGTCGGTAAGGTCGTACGGCGTGACGCTCCTCTGAGGCGCACGTCGTTGCCGAGCGTCGCGACTCGTAGCCGCCCGCGATGCGCGAAGCCCGTTGCCGAATGAGCGGTGACGGGGCTTCGTAACATAAACCGTGTATTTTTCTTTTGGTAAGTACTGGGTTCCCTGATGCCCGCTATATTCGAAGTAGGGACTAATTAAATTTACTTTTTATGGATCATCGTGTTCAGAAAAATCGGTATTTTATGACGGTAGTTATGTATTCAAGTGCTAATTATTATAAGCGCGTACGACCGCCATGGCATTTTGTTCAATGATGACTGCATACGTTTGTGAAGGAGATTGCCCGCATCGAGGAGCTTGTCGGAGCAGGGAATTGAGTACGAAAATTGTGGATGCGCATTTTTTCAAGGTCGCCGATCATTACCATTCCGATGCCGAGGGCGTTGAGAGGCGAACGGGCTTTCGACGAAATGCTCAGCCGTATGGGCGACCACGACTATTTGCCGTTGAAGAAGCGTGGCTCTTTTTCGAAATGGAAAAACGGGCATGATGCTGGTTGGCCTTGGAGGCGCTCGAGCAGTCGTACCTAAGCACCTGACTTTGTGGTGCTGCTTGGCGGGCGACGGCGACTATCTGCCGCTGCTGGCAAAACTCAATGACGTTCGGCATTCGGGTGATGCTGCTCTTCTCGGGGAGTTTGAATATGAGGACGACCGGGGCGGGGGTGCGCTACACCTCGGCTTCCGATGCGTTGAAGAACGAAAGCCACCTATCCAGGGACATGGTGCAGGTAGCAACAGCCCGAGGCGACATCCTCTTCAGCAACGACAGGAGTGCGCGACGCCCGATTCGCAAAACGAAGTGGAAGAGTATGAGGCGTTCGTCCTTTCGGTGGGGCGAGATTATGGCTTCATCAAGCAGGAGAGTTTCCCCCGACAATGTGTTTTCCACACCAAAACGGTCGAAGGTGACGTGCAGCGCGGCGCACCGCGTGACGTTTGCCATCGAAGTGGGACGAGAATGCGAATCTGGTGGCCAAGTTTGTCCGCTCGGTGATGGGATTTGCCCTAAGGCTCAGTGCCTGCGCAACGTGAGGTTGCGCAGGCATTTTGTGTCTTTGCTGGCGGGCGCGTTTGCGAGCGGACTTAGGGGTAAGATCGCCTTTGCCGCGGGAAAAGCGGTGCGAGTTCGTGCGTCGAGCGCGCAGCGTGCCGTCGAAAAGAGCAAGAAAAGCGTCTTTAATATCCTCTTCGTTGCCTGCGGCGATGTTGCGCACAGCACTTGTCGCATAACACGGCGCTGCGTTCGTCGGTGGCGCATGAGGCGACTGAACTCTCCGCGGGCAGTTGGGCGTCTTGGTCGATTTTGCGTTGTTGCGCCACCGGATTCGGCCTGCACTTGGCGCAGCGCGAGGGTAGCTCGACAGGACGTTGAACACCGAACCGGCGGTGCGCTGCGGGTCTTGGTTCAACTCGTTCGTAGCGTTTTCGGCGCTATTTCTTCGACGATAGCGCGCGCTTGTTGAGGGATTTTGGGCTTCGGCGAGGGTTCTTGGCGGCAGGCGGACGATGGCTTACGTCTGGGCGGGTAGATTCGGCAGCTTTGTTTTGCAGCTCTGCTTGCAGTTGGCTAGAGCGCGTTGGCTTTGGTGGGCATCGATACGCGGGTTGAACTGATAGGGACGGTGGCTTTTGACGAGTCGCTCGTCGAGTGAGGTTTGTGTGATCTCGCGGGCGAGGCGGGCAGGGCGGACGACGTCGCCCAAGCGCGCCGGCAATTTCGGGCGTATTGATCGGGTTCGGCGCTCGGCACGGCGTATTTGCAGACTCATGCCGTTCACTTCCGCTGGAATTTGAGCTTCTCTTTTCTACACGACGGCAAGTTTTTGCCGTGGGTTTTCACCTCGCGGCGGTGTTCCTTGTGTTGGGCTTCCATCCTCGATAAGCCCTCGTATAAAGGCGCCGTGCACTTCATACCACTGCCGATAACGCTCTTCGTAGTTGTGATTGTGGATGCGCCAAAGGTGAGCAGGTTGAAGAAGCCCCCGGCACGTCGGGCGCGCTCTTAGCTCGCTTGTAGAATCGACGCACACGGGTTCTGGGATCCGCTGGCCTGTGTGCGATGGTGCTCGATGGCGCGGTGTCGGCGACGGGTGCTCGGCCAGATGCGATCATCGAGCTTGTCATTGCGCGCGCGCGTTCTCTCAAGATTGCCCGCAGGTTGTGGTAGGCGTCGGCAGTTTAAACTGTGATCGAAGACACAATCGGAATACTCGTGGAATGGCGCGGGGATGGCGACGTCGTTGAGCGCCTTGTAGATGGTGAACAGACGCATGACGTCCGGTTTGGACGGTGTTGGCGTCGCTTTGAAGAAGCGAGCTTGAAATTCTCGAGTTCGGCGCGGGTTCGTGGTGATGGCGATGAGTCGAGATGATGCCCCACGAAAAGTTCAGCGAGCGTACGTCAGCCCGGCGCCGATGCCGTTGTTGGAAACCTTCAAGACTCTGTTTGGCTCGCTGGTTGATGCTATCGCTGATTTTGCGCATGGCCACCAGGCTGCTTTGCACCACCTGGTCGTAGTGGAGATGGGCGGCTCTCGCGCATGGCGCGCACGTCGGTCACCGATGCGGGCGAAGTCGAAGAGCTCGGGATCAACGGCACGGGTGCGATCGCCGAAGAGGTGATCGGTTCGAGGCTGCAGCCGGCGGGTAGATGTCGGCGATGCGGTCGCGCATGAGCGAAATTCGGTGATCAAGCCGCCGAGCGAGTCTTTGTAGCCGTAGTGAGTGGTTGATCATGTCGCCATAATTCGAGCGAAGCACGTTGAGGGTGTCCTGAATGTTTTGCCTCCCGCGTGACCGGTGAGGCGATCGAGAGGTGGTGTTTTGCCGGGTTCACGCCCCTCGAGATTGTCATCGATGCTGCTGCAAAGTCGCTCGCCGTGGGCGACAACGAGGGGCGTTGGTGTTGTCGATGGTCGTCGACTTCGTGTTGTTTGCAGTGGCTCAAGGCGGTTGAGGTGACTCTGCTTGATCGACAACGGAGCGCCCGAAGGTGCCCTCTACAATTTGTGCGAAAGAAGAGCACGTCGCGGTAGTGCTCGTAGGCCTCGCACCACGCTTGTTCAGGGTGGTTTCGCTGAATCGGCCGAAGGAAGTCGGGGCGGAGTGCCATGGCGAGGTCGCTGAGGCTTATCCCCTTTTTCGTGTGTGATTTCGGGCGAGTGTTGAATGCGTTCGTGAAGGGAGTGGGTTCCATGGGAGATTGTGCAGATGAGTTGTTCATGAGTATTGAGTTGATAACTCGCTAATGTTTCGGAAGTGGGGAGAAGGGGCGCAAATGTTGCGGCGACACTGCCGGAAAAATGGGGCTGTTTGCCGTTGTGTGGTCGATGACGAGGGCCTCGTGGCCTTCGGCGGAGTGGGGGGCGGGCGTGCGGAGGAAAATGAGGTAAGAAATGCCCGCCCAAGAATTTGTTCTTTGGGCGGGCATTCGTCACGTGATGACAGTGGCCGATGTGCATCGGCATCACGCGTGAGTTGGGATAGGTGCTGCCTGTCTGCTGGGGTGATCACCTGCTCACTGCGCAACCGCTTTTCCCAGGTGGGGAGAGAAAGTAGCATCCTGTACCTCTTTTGTCGTCTTCTCGGCAATGATTTCGAGTGTCGTGAGCGCACGAATGCGGCGCTCGATGTCGGCCAGCGAGGGAGGTTGCCGCTATGGACTTCGAGTTGAGGAAGTGAGATTCGTCTCGTGACTGGTTCGGCCTTCTCTTGGTTTCGTAGGCACCGTTGGAGACGTTGCAATTCCACTTCCCACCATTTGCGCGCTCGACGGGCGATGTTGTCTACACGACGGCCACCAGCTTCGCGATACGCGATTTCGTAGATCTTGATCGCATGAGGGTGCGGTAGGTGCGGTAGACGTTTTCCTTTTGCGGAAGACGTGGCCGTGGCGGCTGCATTCGGCAGAGGGCTGACGGCTTGTTGAAGTTTGCTATCACTGCCTTCGTCGTGCCAACTGCTGGAGGAGCGGGCGATGACGTCCGGAGTTTCTTGGTGAGGTTGAAACGTGTTCCTCTTCGTGAATGCCGGGATTGGCTTCTTTCTTGCGGTCGAAGAAGGTGTTGCACGCGGTGTTGAGCAGCCTTTCCACACGGCATGGCGACTCACTTTTGTGGGCGACAGGGTGAAATCTTTTCCACTCGGCTCGGAGACGGCAACGCAGGCGTTGGTGGTGTTGCTCCAGCGATCGGTGCTGTCGCCTCCAGTTCCCTCGGCGCGTTGACACAAAGCGGTCGCTGCGTGCGAGGTTGATCGGCCGGGTCGTTTCGCGCAGACTACTGCGGAAATAGTGGTGAGCACGGCCGTGAAGAGGCGATCCGCAGGCGGTGCGGAAGCGCTACAATGGCACTGATTTTGCTTGCGAGGCGTGAAGCCGACGGTTTTCCACTCGCTGCATGCCGATAACGAGCTGAGACATGACGTCCCATTCGGCCATGGTGGAGAGGGACTCGAAGTTGAGCACTTCGACTTGTTTCGCAGAAGGGTTGGTCTTCTTGGCGAGGTTTTGCTTCTTCTTCCTCTTCCTGCTTACGACCGAGGAAGAAGTCTTGGTCGCGCTTGTTGACGGTGGTGGGAAAGACGGCTTTGAAGCTGGTTCCAAATTTCTTCGCGCTGCTCTTTGGCTACGAAGTACTAGGTTTCCGCGAAATTCCTGATGGAAGCTTTACCGCGGCGCACGTGGAAGCGGCGACCACATCTTCGTCTTCGGCGAGCACCTCGGCCGATTCGCAAGGCGCGTTTTGATTTCCGAGTTCTTTTGAAATCGGCAAAGAGCGCGCGATTTCGTGGTTGATGCGCAGGAGATCGTGAACTGCTCGACGTTGTGGTGGAGAGTTTTTCCACAGTTTTCGGTGAAGAGCTTGCTCGGCGGGGATGTTTGCCAATTTCCTTCCATTCGGCTTGCAAGGCCTTGAAGCGATCGTGCATCTTGTCGATGTCTTCGGGTTGCGCCACCATTTGTTTGATTCCTCGATGATATCGAGGTTTGCGTACAGAGTTGGCTTGGCGGGTAGCACCAGCTTCTGCGGCAACTTTGGCGCGCACTTGCTGACGGAAGCCACGGACGACTTGTATTCTTGCGTGCGTCCGGGATCGGCGGCGGGCTGCAAAATCTTCGGCATTGCCGCCTTCGGCTACGAAGGCTTCGCGGAGACTGTAGGGATTTCGTCGTTGATGCGAACGATGAAAGACGTTGCGCAGGCCGGTCCGGGCGGCACGATCCGGACGGTGCGGGCTGCTCCCATACCGGCGAAGCTGGGCAGAGACACTTCGGCTGTGGTGGTGGGTGTGGGGATCGTGTCGGTGAGATTCGGAAGGTGTGTTTTCTGCTTCGGAGGGTTTCGACGCGACGTCGGTGATGCCGCCGTGGGATTTTCAGAAACAGCTTGCGCAACCGAGGTGTTACTATTCGAGACTTGTGCAGCTACTTCCGAGCTGGGAGGTGTCGAGTTCACTCATGAGAGTGTCAGAGTTGAGGGAGTTAGAGTGAAAAGGTGTGGGGGTGCAGCCAACAGCTGCAACCGTTCGTATGCAAATAACGACAAAATAACTAAACCGCCAAGTTTTCTGCGAAGAAAAATCGGCGGCAAGTCATTTTGTCGTTATTATCTTCAATGAAAAGGTGCTTTGGAGCATTAAATCCAGCAATGCGCCGGAAGAACCACGAAGAGGTGACGATGATGGAGGCGATGATGGTCAGGGGAAGCCCCAAACCCAATGCTCCATGCCGTTGAGCAGTTCATACCGAGATGCTGGCGACAGGCGTGGGGAACATGAAATGATGCTCACCGGGTCATCGTTTTTCATCGTCTGGTTCATGTTGTTTGCTGATGATCGAGCGTAGGTTTCGATAAAGTCGATTCGAGAATGTTGGCGTAAAATGTTGGTGGTGGTTTCTCGCACTGACTCATTTCGATATTGACGTCTTCAGTCATATCGGCGTCGAGTTCGTCGACGGTTTGAACTTCAGTTTGGAAAGGAGGTCTCGTTGCCGCGAGATGGCGGTGGCGAAGTACGTGAGCAGTCGCAGGTCGCGAGTTGATGAATCGGGTTGATCGGACGATCAAATCGCGCTTGGCACTATCGATGATGGTGCTGATTTTGTTTGAGGCGTTTCAGGTGCAAACGGCGCTCGACGGGAAGAGACGGAAGACGGGGGTCGACGGGTCGGCTAAGTGAAAACCCAAACGCGTCTTTTCTGATGGAGACGAAATCGATCATCATATCGGTTTCAGTGTGGCTGCTCACGCAAACTTCACGATTGAGGAGCACGCCGAGCGGAATGGTGGTGTGGGGCGTACGACTGTGCGCCACCTCTCTTTTGGTAGGGTATGCGAAGAATGATGAACGTCAGCCCTCATCGTAGTCGTAGCGGGCACGCTCATCTTTATCTCGGATGTCGTTGAGGAAAGTAATCCAGGGATGTGAGTTCGTCGATGAGGTATTTTCACCTCTTCTTCTGTGAAGCCCAGTGGCTTGCACCCAATAGTTAGGTTGCCAGTTTTTCTTGAAGCACAGCCCATTAGCATGGTTCAGCCACGTGAGCATAGCGAAGGCTTCTTCGGTGCGAACGGGCAGATGGGAAAGTCGAATAACTCTTCCTATCCCGTGACGATGAGTTTCGTTTCGCGTGATAGTCGTCCATTTTGGGTTTCAGTTTAGCTGATGCGGTGCCCATTCCATGCAAAAAGGCGGGAAGTGGCGCGCCGTTTCGGCTACAAAAGTAGTCTTTTCGGGCGAACTGACAAGCGTATTTCAGGCATTTAGCCGCGCCAGACTTTTGCCCGTTTCGATGTTAGTCCACGTGTGAGGGGTAGGCAGGGCGCGCCCGGAGGGTCGAAACGACGGGAGGCACCCGCTGCTGCTTGCGTGGGCACGACCTCCGGTACGACGGGGTACATTCACCCCGTGGTGATGCGGTTCGTAGATGAGCCGGCATTGACGATGCGCCCGCTGCGGTGTCGAGGAGGGAGGACGGCGATGTGGACGTTTTTGAACGATCGGACACTGCTCGGCGGGTAGCAATCACGGTGAAAACGAGGTGTGGGTACGCCGCGTTGGAGCGTGGCGGGGAACACTACCGGGCAGACCATAGGCGTCGAAGGATTAGATTTCGCGCCACGTTGAAATAGGTGCGTGTGCGACCGGGAAGTTGCGTCCGGCTGGCAAATTCGCTCGAAGGATCGATATGGCGATGACGCGTTGAAGATCTTTTGAGCGAATAGTAATTGGCTTGTAAATAAGTGAGCAGCTGTCGAGCGACATGGGCGGGCCTGGAAGTCTAGGGTTGTGCATCTTTGCCGTGGGTGGTGCGCACCGGTCAACTCAAATTTGCGCTCGTCGATTGCGTTTGAAACTCGCTTCCACCAAAGCCGAGGCGGGACGAGCGGCGGCGGTGATTGCTCTTCAAAACCCTCGAGATAAGGACGCATTGCGCACATTTCGATCGATGTGTGCGAGGATAGGCTCTGAATCGCAAATCGTTGTAAAGGTATGCGTCGTCATTTTCAAATGCGTTGCTGTGCACGGCGATACCGATGGTGTTCGGGATGGTGCTGGCTCAGTTTGTCGAACCGCCAACTACCGACGGGCAATAACCGCAAGTCACTGGTGCCCACTAAATGCTTCCTGACGGGGTAGACAATAGGAACATTGTCGGTGTCTTCGGCGGTTTCGGCAAAGGCCGTCCGGTCGAAACCGGCGGAAAATAGCATATAATAAGGAGAGAAAAAGGCGTTATGCAGCGTGAGGGAGAATGGGTTATTTTGAAGGGTTTGCGCCAGTTGCGGCCTTCTTTCCAGCGAGCAGCCGTGAAGCCGTGTTGCCTTTGATCACCTTGCCCTCGCCGCATTGCGGACGGGAGCTGCCGGCTCCGGATCACTTTGCGTTTTGGTTTCTCAGCCGATGAAGATGAAGTCGCAGAAAGAAGCGTTTGTTCCCTGTTTCGCTGCAGTTTTGCAGGTAGTTCCGGCGGCGGCCGAAGCAGGCGGTGACGCGGCGCGCATCGGTATCGCGCAGCACCGTGTCGACGAGTTCACCAGACCATTTGTTTGATTCTGCGATGAACTGCGGCCGAATCAGTCGTGTTCGATGCGTCACCGTTGTTTTCCCACTGTCCGGTGAGTTCTGCGCTTTTGAGGTTCTTCCTTGATCACGCCAATGAGTTCCACACCGGTAGGGTGGCTTCATTTCTTGTTGCGTCGACGAATAGCCGCGACGAAACAGTGTTCGAATGATGGCCGCTCGGGTGAAGGACGCCCGATGCCGTTTTCTTTCGGGGCATCGCGCGGTTCTTCGTTGTCCACGGTGGAAGCCTGCCGTTTCCATGGCGCGCAGCAGCGTGTGGCTTCCGTGGCTTTCGGGGGCGTGTCTCTTTCGCCGTGAGAGTCGGTGTGTGCGGTACTTTCTGTGGGTGAAATCAGGGAGCGTGCGTTCCTCAGTGATGTGGGGAACTTTCCTCTTGTCGTATCGCGGCGAACGCACTGCCAACTTCGTCGAGAATCACTTTCCGGTGGCGCGAAACGGTGCATCGGCGGCCTCGCCGTCGACAGTGGTGGTGGCAAAACGACAATCGGTGAAGACCGCGATAAATCGCCGCGCAATCGGGTCGTGAACGCGACGTTGCACGTCGGTGAGGAGCGTACGGCGCAACGCCGAATAGGGATGATGGCATGGTGATCCGTCACTTTCGACGAAGGTCGAACACCTTTCGATTGCGCAACTTCTCGCCGCGCAACGAGCGAAGAGACAACCGTAGAGACCTGACAGCCCGTTGAGAATGGTTTTACTCTTCCCGCTGTCGTCGGGAAGGTGAAATTAATAGTCTACACGCGGAGCAGGTCGTCGGTTGGCTTCATAAAGTTTGTTTGCACGACCTCGAGCGTGAGATCTGCGCCGTAGCCGAATTTGCCGGTTACCTCCGCAGGTGCGGTGAGGTCAAAAGTCGCGGCCGAACTTCACTTTACCTTTTCTTCGTCACCGCCGTTACCGTGAAAGGCGTCCAT
>BNJV01002820.1_pt1 | contig 47613 bp, 55 predicted proteins | sample 8540591 | NCBI WGS metagenome assembly BNJV01 (sample SAMD00202457, study PRJDB9452) | human saliva metagenome | host: Homo sapiens | reverse complement strand
TGCCCAGGACGCCGAGGCCGCGGGCCTTCGCCCCGCCGGCGGCGCTGCCGCCAGAAGGTCGAAGTGAGGCCGGGGCTTGACGCTCTGAGCAAGAACTCCGGGAGGGCCGGTCACCCAGTGGTGGCCGGCCCTCCCTGGTTTGTTGGCGGTGGTAGAGCGATACCGACGTGGGGGAGCGTCAGGCATCGCCTTCCTCCTCAATCCGCTTGAGGACCTCATCTCGCTCTTGCTGAATGTGTGCGGCCTCCTTAGGGTTACCACTCTGGCTCAGGATGCTTGCGTAAGTTTCGAGGTGCTAGCGAATCTGCTACTAAACGCCTGAAATGCTCTCTGACCAGTTCTCTGTGGAGGTTGGTGGCTTCCTGGATTGTCTTGAGGGCATCGTCCATCTGTCCGTTCTCGGCCTGGCTGGTGGCGAGGTTGTTGAGGGATATGGTGAGTTTGGGGGATGTATGCGCCTGGGTTGTGCTCGGCCAGGCTTCTGCGGATGGTCACTGCTTCGTGGACGGTCTGGAGCGATCTGTGCTGCTGTCCGTTCTCGGCCTGCCGGATGGCGAGGTTGTTGAGGGACATGGCGAGGCCAGAGTTGTAGGCGCCTGGGTTGTGCTCAGCCAGGGTCCTGTAGAGGTTGGTGGCTTCCTGGGCGGTCTGGAGAGCCTTGTGCTGCTGTCCCGTTCTCGGCCTGGCGGTTAGCGAGGTTGTTGAGGGACATGGCAAGGTCAGGGGTTGTAGGCGCCTGGGTTGTGCTCAGCCAGGGTCCTGTAGAGGTTGGTGGCTTCCTGGGCGGTTTCGAGAGCCTGGTGTTGGTGCCCGTTGCTGGCCAGATAACTGGCGAGGTTGTTGAGGGATATGGCGAGGTCGGGGTTGTAGGCGGTTGGGTTGTGCTCAGCCAGGTTTCTGCGGACGGTCACTGCTTCTTGGGCGGTCTGGAGAGCCTTGTGCTGCTGTCCGTTCTCGGCCTGGCGGTTAGCGAGGTTGTTGAGGGACATGGCAAAGTCGGGGTTGTAGGCGCCTGGGTTGTGCTCAGCCAGGGTCCTGTAGAGGTTGGTGGCTTCCTGGGCGGTCTGGAGAGCCTTGTGCCGCTGTCCGTTGCCAGCCAAACGGTTGGCGAGGTTGTTGAGGGCCGCGGCAAGGTAGGGGGTGTAGGCGGCTGGATCCTGTCTGTCCAGAACTCGGTAGAGGTTGGCGGATTCCTGGGCGGCCTCGAGAGCCTCTATGCGCCTCCCCGTATTGGCCAAGCGTATACTGAATAAAAACTGACGCGAAGCGTAGGCTGCTTGATCGGTTTCAGGGGCGCCAGTTGTTGGGTGGCCGATACTGGCCGCACATTGAGCAAGTTCGCATTCCAAGAACGCGGTGAAATAACCACTCTCGGATAGGGGTCGCTCCGCCTCATGGGCCTTGTTAGGGTCGATGTGGGAACACACTGAACTAAAGAGCTTGGCGAAGGCTGCTGCGAGGTCTGGGCTCTGGGAGTTGACGGTCTGTGCGTGAACTGCCTGAGTGACTTCCACTAGCACATCATTGAGGATTCGTCCTACGTGCTCATTGAGGTGAGGATCTGTCGACACGCGTTCGAGGACGGTCCAGGTTCGTAGGGATGACGTTCCCACTCTGCTCGGAGACAAAAAGCTCTTGGAGAAGAGGTACTAGGTCGTCAGTCGCGGAGGTGACGAGGTGCTCGCCGATGCGGTCTGGTTCAAGGTGTTCGCACCACAAGGATGGGGGATTGTTCCCGTTTGTGTGAGGAGGGTAGCAGTCTCGCAACCACTGGGCCAGGTCCTTGATATTCTTGCCGGGATTGGCTGGAAGGAGATTGAGAAGGCTGTTAGCGTCCTCCTCGTCTTGAATGTCGGTGAGTGTGGCGGCAGCCACTGCCTGGCGTGCCAGTTTTCGATTGAGATTACCCTGGGTGTCGGCGGAAGTTGCGGCAGCTACTCTCTGCTGATCTCGGTCGGTATTGACGGCGAGGCTCGACGGCCAGTGTTCGGCCCAGTAATGCTCCTCGTGACGAAGAACTTCCTCGAACAACTCGCCTGGGGAGCAGCTATTCCGAGAATTCGGCAGAGGGCGTGCGTTCAGGAAGGCGTCGACTGTGACGAGCAGCGGCTGGGAGTACAAGGGGTCATTGAGTTGCTCGAGAACATCGCTCACTGGTGGCGATCCTGGCGGCTCAGTGAATGATCTGTAAGCCGTCTCGAACAGTTCTTCTCGTTCCCTGTTGGATAGTTTTTCGTCGTTAAGTACGATCGTTGAGGCTTCGTCGAGAATGAGATTGACTCCTTCATTCTGGGATTCCTGTGGGCGAAGAGCATCGAGCCACTTGTTGGAACTTTGGTGGGTGACTGAGAGTGGTGATGGCCGGCGGACCAGGAAGACGATCCGTACCCGTCTCCTCTCAGGATCCTCGGCTGCCCGGAGAGCAACGTTGATGACCTCTGTGACCACATCCGGTCGAGCTTCGGCGTAGTCGACCACGAGCAGCAGCGACGAGGCGTCGTCGCTGGACGAAGTTTTGTCGGACTGCTCGATGTTCTGAAGGAACCCGGCCTGCCAGATCTCAGCACCTTGGCGATTAGTGTTTGGGTGGTGAGGTGTCGGCAGAGTTCCACGCCGAGGCGAGTCTTCCCAGATCCGCCATCCCCGCCTAGAACGTGGATCGCGAACCGCTCCTCGCTTCGCGCCCACTTCTCCAAGCGGGTGAGCGCCTCCGCGCGGTCAAGGAAGGGAACCGGGGTGGACCTAGCGCTCAGAAGCCGGACGATGCTCATACCTTCTGGCGCGAAGTTCTGCTGCGGTTGCGCGGGTTCTAGGGTCAGCCGTTGGTTTCCAACCTCGACTGTGAACGGAAGGCGAACCGATGGTAACTGCTGCCTGCGAGCGGCGACACGCTGTGTGCCGCTTCCGTTTCCATGTCTTCCACGCTCGCTTGCCAAGCCAGATCACCAGAGGGAGGACCAGTGCCGTGATGATGAACACGACGAAAGACTGCTCCTGCCACAAGTGGTTTAATGGGCCGAGCGAGTCGAGCCATGACTGACCTGAGGACGTCGTCGGTATGGGCGAGGGGGACGGCTCTGTCACGGTGTGAACCTCGGGGAGAAGAGGAAGGCTGCTGAGAGGCAGTCTACCGAGCAGCCGCTCGGTTTCTCACCGTTCCCCGGCCACTGGCAGCACTACGGAAGGATGGAGGCCGTGACGCGCAGGGCAGTTGCGCAGGTCAGCCACGGTTGTTTCCTTCGGTCTCGGTTGATGGGTGACGGGGGCGAATTTCTTGCCAGTACAGGCCGTTGACACCGGCTGTCCCTTATCAGGGACGTACTTCTCCCACGACAACTGCGATATCCTGTAGACCACCGAGGGCGGGCCGCAGTCGTGTGGGGGAGAAGTACATCCTGGGCGGAGAACGCAGTCCCCGATCCGCCCGGATTCGCGTTCTGTGCTCTCCTCGCCCGCACCGCGGCACTGCTGGGCCGGCGCCGCCCCTCAGAAGCCCCTGATGGAGCCCTCCAAGGCCTTTTCCTCCGTCATGGCCTCGCTCTCCTGGCGGATGCGGGCGGCGTCGGCCTCCCTGTCCGCCCACTCGAGGACTGAGGGCATGGGTTCCCAGCGCGCCGGCGAGCCCCTGGCCGAAGTCCTCCGGGCGTGTGCGGGCCAGACCCCGGTAGGCGGCGACCGCCTCCCGTGCAGTCTCAGGGCCTCACCCCGGTGACCGGCTTCGGCCAGCCGCTTGGCGAGCCGGTGCAGGCATGGGGCCAGCGCCGGGGCGTGAGTCGCCGGGTCACGCTCGGCCAGCTCCCTGCGGATGGTTGCCGTCTCCCGGAGCGTGGCCAGGGCGGCGGAGCGGTCCCCGACATCCGCCAGGCACGTGGCCAGGTTGTGCAGGCACGCCGCCAGGTCCGGCCTGTAGGCGGCCGGATCGATCTGCGTCAGGCTTCGGTAGAACGTGACCGCCTCCTGCACCGCGGCCAGGGGCCTCATGCACATGCCCAGCCCGGCTGAGGTTCAAGGTGAGGATATTGAGTGCCCGCGCCAGATGTGCGGTATGAGGAGCCGGGTTGGCGCGGACCAGCCGCCGGTAGATGTCGATGGCCTCCCAGGCCACTGCGAAGGACTCCCTCAGCTGCCCGGCCGTGTACAGGTCGACGGCGAGGACGTACAGGGACTCGGCCAGAGCCGGGGTGTCAGTGCTGGGGCTGCTGTGCGCCAGGGCTCGTCGGATGCCGACCACCTCCCGAGCCGCAGTCAGAGCGCGGTCCAGTCCGTCGGCGTCACGCAGGCAGGCGGCCTGGACTGTGAGGGCGTCGGCCAGATCGGGTAGGTGAGTGTTGGGGGCGCTGTGGGCCAGAGCGCGAGTGAGGTTGACCGCCTCCTCAGTCGCAGCGAGTGCCTCACGGTGCCGACCCGCGTCGCTCAGGCGCCGTGCCAGAGTCCCCAGGGCATGAGCGACACAGGGCGAGTGGAGCGCCGGTGTGCGGCGTGCCAGTCCCCGGTAGAGCGCGACGGCCTCCTCAGCCGCATCCAGGGCCTCGCCCCGGCGCCCGACGGCGGCCCAGCAGACGGCCAGCGTCTCCAGGGCGCCGGCAAGATCGCGGGTGCAGGAACCGATCTCCTCCTCATCGAGGCGGCGGTAGAGACCCACGGCCTCCTGGGCATGCTCGAGGGCCTCATCGACGTAGCCAACCGTGCACAGCCTGGGAGCCAGACGCGCCAGGTCCGCCGCGAGCCGGCGCATCTGCGCATCCGGATCGGCCCGAACCAGACGCCGTCGGACAGTGAGGGCCTGCTGGGCGGTGAGGAAGGCACCGCTCGGCCGACCGGACTCACTCAGACAGCAAGCGAGTGTGACCAGAGCCTCCGCCAAACCGGTCTCGTCGCCGAAGGGATCATGCCGGCTCAGGCTCCGGTAGAGGTCAACGGACTCCTGCGCGCTGGCCAGGGCGTCATGCAGATCGCCGGAGGCGCTCAGGACGACGGCGAGGCGGCACAAAGCCAGTGCCAGCCCAGGCATGTGGGCGTCGTAGTCGTGCCGGGTCAGACGCCGTCGGATCCGGACCGTTTCTCGCGAGATCGCGACCCCCTCACGCATGCGGCGCGCCTCGCGCAGGCGGGCCGCCATGACGGACAGGCCCTCAGCGAGGTCGGCCAGGTAGGGTGTTCGGGGTGAGCCGGGCCAGGCCCCGGAGAACCTGGCATGCCTCCGTGCGGCATCCAGCGCCTCCCCACGACGGCCCGACTCGGCCAGGCGCTCACTGAGCTCCAGCAGCCGACCGGCGCGAGCGCCCCCCTCAGGGGTGGTGCAGGGGGAGGACAACACGTCGGACAAGCCTCAGGAACTGGGGGAACAGTGGTGGGCTCACGCTAAACGGTGCGTGTGCGCCGTCGCGATGGGGAGATGTCACCGGGGACGCGGCCCGCCAGGCGCTCCTTTAGAATCGGCGCAGTGCCGGCGGGGTGCCGGCACGGTGCCGGTAGGGCAGGCACGGTGATTGCAGGGAGGGAGTCGGTGTGGACACGCTGTTCAGCCTGAATCACGTGGGGGTTCAGGTCGTCGCGATGCTCGCCACCTTCCTCCTGTGCCTGACGCTGGGCGCCGAGCGCCATCTGCGCCACAAGGACGCCGGTGTCAAGACGCACGTCCTGGTGGGACTGGGCTCGTGCCTGTTCACCCTCGTGTCCGCCTACGGCTTCGCCCCGATCACCGGCGCGGACGTTGCGGTGGACCCCAGCCGTGTGGCCGCGCAGATCGTCTCCGGCATCGGCTTCCTGGGCGCCGGGGTCATCTTCGTCAACAACGACACCGTCCGGGGCCTGACCACCGCCGCGACCGTCTGGCTCAGCGCCGCCATCGGCATGGCCTGCGGGGCTGGCATGATCCCCCTGGCAGCCACAGCGGTCGCACTCGACTACATCGTCGTCCTCCTGCTGGGCCCCCTCACCTCGCGCCTGCAGCGCCGCCGCGGCGAGGTGACCGTGCGCATCGACTACGAGATCGGCAGCGCCATCATGCCCGAGATCCTCCAGGTCGCCACCGCATCGGGCTTCACCGCCACCCTGGAGGAGACCGAGGGTGACTCGCGGCGAGCACGGGCGCACCATGAACGCCGTCATGCGCTTCCACGGTCAGCGGCCCGCCGCCAACCTCGTCGAGGCCCTCTCCGGGCTTGACGGCGTCGACGGCGTCGAGTGCCTCACGGGGGCCGGCTCGACTGAGTCCGGCTCCGGGGAGGGCTCCGGCGGTGGACGGAGTAATGGAGCTAGGGACGGGTCATGTCCCAGCAGCGTGCGCCTCCGGTCATACCGGCCTCGTTGGGGACCACGACGACGTCGTCGCCGATCCTGGCCAGCTGGGCCGCCGTGATCCGCCGCGAGTTGCCGCCACCCAGGTAGAGGCGGTCCCACAGGTACATGGGGCGCAGGGCGTCGACGACACGGCGCACCCGGCGCGACCAGTGGGCGTCGCCCAGACGCAGACGCTCGTGCTCGCCGATGTAGTCGTCATAGGTCAGCCCCCAGCGCACCGGCCCCTGGGAGACCTCCACGTGCGGGGCCAGGAGGCCGTTGTCGAAGACGGCGTTGCCCAGGCCCGTGCCCAGGGTCACGATCATCTCCAGCCCGTGGCCCGTGACGACGCCGGCCCCGGCGACCTCGGCGTCGTTGAGGACCAGGGAGGGAATCCCCAGGGCCTTCGAGACGCCGGCGCCCATGTCGAAGCGGGCCCAGGCCTCCACCAGCTCGGGCAGCACCTTGGAGCGCGGGCCGTCCTTGGTGATGTAGTGAGGCGTGGCGATGACGACCCCGTGGCGGATCATGCCCGGCATCCCCACCGTCACCCGGTCCGCGCCCGGCAGCTGGGAGGCCAGTGAGGCGATGGTCTCCACCAGCTTCGTCGGCGGCAGCGGGTAGGGGGTCGGGGTGCGCACGGCGCGGGAGATGATGTTGCCCTCGGCATCCAGCACCGAGGCCTTGATGCCGCCGCCTCCGCAGTCCACGGACAGAGTCGTTGTGCTCACGGCCGCGAGCCTAGTGGAAGCGTGAGGCCGGTGCGGTTCAATGGTGGCATGCCACGCATCCGCCTCGACCTGGCCTATGACGGCACCTTCTTCTCCGGGTGGGCCGCCCAGCCCGGGCTGCGCACCGTCGAGGTCCTCACCTCCGCCCTGGCCACCGTGCTGCGTGAGCCCGTCCGCCTCACCGTGGCCGGACGCACCGACGCCGGCGTCCACGCCGCCGCCCAGGTGGCCCACCTCGACGTGAGCCCCGAGGCCTGGGCCGCGCTGCCCGGACGCTCCGAGCGCCGCCCCGAGGCCGCCCTGCTCACCCGGGTGGCGGGCGTCCTGGCCCGCGAGGCCCAGGAGAGCCTGGCGCGCACGCCGCGCGGGGCCGGCGACGTCGTCGTCACCGGGGCGCGCACCGTGCCGGAGGCCTTCGACGCCCGCTTCGGCGCCCTGAGCCGCCGCTACACCTGCCGGATCGCCGACGCCTGCGCCCCGCGTGACCCCGCCCGGCGCGCCACCGTCCTGTGGCTGCCCGATGCGCTCGACGTCGAGGCCATGGCCGCTTCCCGCCCGCGCTCTGCTCGGTGAGCACGACTTCCTGTCCTACTGCAAGCCCGCGACGGCGCCACGACGATCCGCACCCTGCGCGCACTGGAGTGGCGACGGTCCGAGGCCGGGCCGGATGCCGGGCTCGTTGTCCTGACCGTCGTCGCCGACGCCTTCTGCCACTCCATGGTCCGATCCCTGGTGGGGGCCGGCCTCGCCGTCGGTCAGGGGCGCAAGCCGGTCACCTGGCCCGGCGAGCTCCTGGCCGCACGCACGCGCCAGAGTGCCGCCCCCGTCGCCCCGCCGCACGGGCTGACCCTGGAGGAGGTCACGTACCCGGCCGACGACGAGCTCGCCGCCCAGGTCGAGCGCGCCCCGCACCACCCGGCGTCTGAGCTGCTGATCCGCGGCCAAGAACCCATCGAGCCGCGTGGTGCGATTCACGGAACTGGAAAGCCGCACCTTTTGACCCCTCCGTGGGACGCCCGGTACTGTTGGCAATCGTCGTGCAGCACGTGTGTGCGTGTCCGCGGTGCCGTCCCACTCGCCCCGGATCGCCTGTGCTCCGACCACTCACCTGACCATGGTGGTCTCGCCGAACCGCGAACGCTTCACCGCGCTTCGGCGTGCCCACTCGCCAAGAGAAACGAAGGCAACGCCCGTGCGCACGTATACACCGAAGCCCGGCGACGTCGAGAAGAACTGGTACGTCATTGACGCCACCGACGTCATCCTGGGGCGACTCGCGGCCCAGGCCGCCACCCCTGCTCCGTGGGAAGCACAAGCCCCAGTTCGCTCCCAATGAGGGACTGCGGCGACTACGTCGTCATCATCAACGCCGACAAGGGTGGCCCTCACCAACGGCAAGGCTGACAAGAAGTTTGCCTACCGCCACTCCGGCCACCCGGGGGCCTGACCGCCGTCTCCTACCGCGAGCTGCTGGCCACCCGCCCTGAGCGCGCCGTCGAGAAGGCCGTCAAGGGCATGGTTCCCCACACCAAGCTCGGTCGCGCCCAGCTCAAAAGCTCAAGGTCTACGCGGGTGCCGAGCACCCGCACGCCTCCCAGAGCCCGAAGACGTTCGAGATCACCCAGGTCGCCCAGTAAGCGCTCCAGCGCTCGGCACCCCGCGACAAGCAAAGGGACATATCGTGGCTGAGACCACTGTCGACATTGACGCGCTGGACGAGGAGAACGCCCCCTCCAGCTACACCACCGAGACCGAGGGTCCGCTCCGGGTCGCGGCCAGTCCATCACCGCCCCCGGCTCCGGCCTGGGTCGCCGCAAGGAGGCCGTCGCCCGCGTGCGCCCTCGTTCCCGGCACCGGTCAGTGGACGCTGAACGGCCGCTCCCTGGAGGACTACTTCCCCAACAAGCTGCACCAGCAGCTCGTGCGCCCCTTCACCATCCTGGACCTCGAGGGCCGCTTCGACGTCGTCGCCCGCATCAACGGCGGTGGCGTCTCCGGCCAGGCCGGCGCCCTGCGCCTGGGCATCGCCCGCGCGCTCAACGAGATCGACCGCGAGGGCCAACCGCGCCACCCTGAAGAAGGCCGGTTTCCTCACTCGCGACTCCCGCATCGTGGGAGCGTAAGAAGGCCGGTCTGCACAAGGCCCGCCGCGCCCCCAGTACTCAAGCGCTGATTGGACGGGGTCCCGGCCGAACGGGCCGGGACCTCCCTCCGCTGCCTGCGATGGCGGCCGTCCCTCCCGGGGCGGCCGCCATCGTCAGTGTCAGGGGCGGTGGTGACTCACTCAGGCGGCACCGTCGGGGCCGGTGCGCAGCCAACATGCAGCCGATATACCGCGGTGATGGGCGCGATCTCGGGTGGAATCCGCCGTGCCGGGGCCGCCGCAGGACATCAGACCTTTTGCGTTGGCCGAAGGTTGGGCCCCGATGCCCGGTGCCCCGTGGCAGGGATGGTGCTGTTTCATCACCCTTTCAGGAGGATTTCCATGGCTCGTCTCTTCGGAACCGATGGCGTACGCGGCCTGGCCAACGACCTGCTCACGCCCACCCTGGCCGTGCAGCTCGGTGAGGCCGCGGCCCGCGTCCTGACCAGGACACCCCTGCCGCCCGGAGACCACGCAGCGGCCGTCCCCGCGCCATCGTGGGGCGCGACACCCGCGCCTCCGGAGAGTTCCTCGACCACGCCATCAGTGCGGGCCTGGCCTGCTCCGGCGTCGACGTCACCCGTGTGGGCGTCCTGCCCACCCCGGCGATCGCCCACCCTGACGGCCACCCAGGACATCGAGCTGGGCGTCATGATCTCCGCCTCCCACAACCCCTTCCCGGACAACGGCATCAAGTTCATCGCCCGCGGCGGCTACAAGCTCGCCGACGCCGTCGAGGACGAGATCGACTCCCTCCTGGGCAAGGTCAACGACCGCCCCACCGGCGCCGATGTCGGCCGCGTCATCAAGGGTGAGACCGTCGCCGACCAGAACTACATCAACCACCTCGTCGACTCCGCCGCCACCGACCTGTCCGGGCTGCGCATCGTCGTCGACGCCTCCAACGGTGCCGCCTCCGTCGTCGGCCCCGCCGCGCTGCGGGCCGCCGGCGCCGAGGTCATCGTCATCAACGCCTCCCCGGACGGCCTCAACATCAACGACAACTGCGGCTCCACCCACCCCGAGCAGCTGCAGAACTACGTCAAGGCGGTCGGAGCGGACATGGGTGTGGCCTACGACGGCGACGCCGACCGCTGCCTGGCCGTGGACGCCGACGGCAAGCTGGTCGACGGCGACCAGATCATGGGCATGCTCGCCATCGGCATGAAGGCCGACGGCACCCTCGGCTCCGACACGCTCGTCGTCACCGTCATGAGCAACCTCGGCCTCATCCTGGCCATGCGCGAGCACGGCATCCGCACCGTCCAGACCGGCGTGGGCGACCGCTACGTGCTCGAGCGGATGCTCCAGGGCGGCTACACCCTGGGCGGCGAGCAGTCCGGGCACGTCATCGACACCGTCCACGCCACCACCGGCGACGGCGTGCTCACCTCCCTGCACGTGGCCGCGCGCGTCAAGCGCACCGGCAAGACGCTGGCCGAGCTCGCCAGCGTCGTCACCCGCCTGCCCCAGACCCTCATCAACGTCAAGAACGTCGACAAGGGCGCCGCCAGCACCAACAAGGCCGTGCAGGACGCCGTGGCCTCCGCGGAGAAGGACCTGGGCGAGACCGGCCGGGTCCTGCTGCGCCCCTCGGGCACCGAGCCGCTCGTGCGCGTCATGGTCGAGGCCGCCACCCAGGAGGAGGCCGACCGCGTCGCCCGTTCCCTGGCCGACACCGTCAAGAACAACCTCAGCCTTTGAGCTGACGGCGGTTTCCCTCCCGGCCTTCAGAAGGCATCATGCCCGATCTATGTGCCCCGCCCAGAACCTATGGGCGGGGCACAGGGCATTGAAGGTTCTGGAACTGCTGGTGCACGGCGTGGCCGTGTAGGGTCGACGTCTGGGCCTCAGCCTCAATGTTATTGATGATCTACTTCTGATATAACCGTTGGAATACAGCGTCTGACAAATCGAGCGGAGCGAGCATGGAGCTGCCCGATGGCGGATACCGTCCTCCGCCGATCCACGTATGTGAGGACGAGACCTACCCAATCGATGTCGGCCCGATCTCCGGGCCAGGGCGCCACCGGATAGTCATACGACTGAGGACCTACAGAGGGCGCGTGGTCGACTATGCGCTCCAGCCCGGATGACGGCTGGCAGCCCGTGTTTCGGATCGACACACGTCATGGTTGTATCCACTCTCACCAGTACCATCGGGACCGCGACCGTGAGACCCGTCCCATCCAAGTACTGGGGAGGAACGACCATGCCATACTGGGGGCGTCTTACGACGAGTCATACAAGCAGGTAATCGACTGGATGGAACAGCACTTCAGGAGCTGGCAGAGATGAGTGACACCAAGACGACGCGGCGTGATGCGGCGCGCGCTGTGGGGCTCTTCCTCGGTACGACTCAGGGGCGGGAGCTGTTCAGGCGCAACCACTACCTCAATGACACCAGGATCCTTGCGGTCCCTGAGTCCGAGCCCATCGACTCCGTGATCGCCGATCACCTCGACCACGGTGCCGACACGATCGTCGCCGTGTTCTTCCCCGATCGCCGGGGCAGCAAGCGCTTCGGCTTTTTCAGGTGGGAGATGCCTTCAAAGCAGGCCCCCGAAGGTTGGTGTGCTGCCGAAGGGGTGACGCTTGGGGCCGGACCTCAGGGCCGCACATCGTCCATCGGCGCTGTCATGGATACGATGAAGGCTCAACGTTTTACTCTTTCTGACGATGGCCCTCACGATGACGTCCCGGATGTGTCTACTCTGCTCAAGCGCATGTCGTCTCAAGCCTTTGCTGCTTCCTAGCACCTGAGTCTCACCTGAGGACCTCGCGGCCGCCGCCACCAGTACGGTGGCCGGCGTCGCGACCGGCCCAACCCGTGGAGGGTGGGTTCTGGGGGTGGATGCACCACTTGTGGGAGGGGTGTTGTGTGTCTGGGGTTCGGTTTGATGCGAGTGTGCATCGTGATGCGGTGGCGCGTGTGGTGGCTGGTGAGTCGGCCTCGGCGGTGGCTCGGGATGTGGGGTGCCGGCGTGGTCGGGTTAGTCAGTGGTGCCAGGAGGCGGGGGTGGAGCTGGTGCGCGGCTGCAAGGGCGGCACGCTCGAGGCTGACCAGGCCAGGCGCGCCCAGGTCGTCCAGGCGGTTCTGGCGGGTAGGACCCTGGCCCAGGCCGGGGCTGAGGCTGGGGTGACTCGAGACACCGCCAGGCGGTACTGGCACGATCAGTCTGTGGAGACAGCAGCATCGGTCAGGTCCTCCAGACGGTCATCCAGACCGTCGTCCTGTGGGCGGCGGGGCTGGTCGGCGAGCGCCTGCTCGGGGCGGGTCGGGCGCGGCCGGCGCGTCAGCGACGCCGAGCGGGTCCTGATCGCCCAGGGCAGGGCCCGTGGGGAGTCGGCCGCCGCTATCGCCCGCTTTCTGGGGCGGTGCCGTCAGACGGTGTCGCGGGAGATCGCCCGTAACACCGGCCCTGACGGGGTCTACCGGGCCCCGGCAGGCCTCGGCGGCGGCCCAGGAGCGCCTGGCGCGTCCCAAGGTCAGGAGGCTCGAGGCCGACCCCGTCCTGCGCGCCCGGGTGGTGGCTCTGCTCGAGGACGGGGCCAGTCCCCGCCAGGTCAGCGCGCGTCTGCGCTGGGTCTGGCCCGATGATGAGTCCATGCGTATCTCTCATGAGCAGATCTACCAGGCCCTCTACGTCCAGGGCGCCGGGAGCCTGCGCCAGCAGCTGCGGGTGGACAAGGCCCTGCGCTCAGGGCGCACCCGGCGCCTGCCCCGCTCACCCCTGGCCGGCCTGGCGCGCAGGTCCAGGCGTCCCTGGATCGAGGGGGCCCAGATCAGTGTGCGCCCGCCCCAGGCCGCCGACCGGGCCGTGCCGGGTCACTGGGAGGGCGACCTGGTCATCGGCGCCGGCGGGCGCAGCGCCCTGATCACCCTGGTGGAGCGCACCAGCCGCTTCGTGCTCATCCACCGCCTGGGCGCCGGCCACGACTCCCAGACCGTCACCACCGCCTTGCAGACCATGGTCGCTGACCTGCCCCGGGCCGTAAGGGCCTCGATCACCTGGGACCAGGGAAGCGAGATGGCCCAGCACGCCGCCTTCACCGCCGCCACCAGCATCCCGGTCTACTTCGCCGACCCCCACAGCCCCTGGCAGCGCCCCACCAACGAGAACACCAACGGGCTGATCCGCCACTACCTCCCCAAGGGCACCAGCTTCACCGATGTCACCGACACCCAGGTCCAAGACATCCAGGACCAGCTCAACCGCCGACCCCGCATCGTCTTGAACGGACAGACCCCAACTGAGAAACTCAACGACATCATCAACGGTGCAAACACCACCTGACCCCACCGGAGCACCGCCTCACGGTGATGGGTGAGAATGGCCTCGTGACCTCCCGTACCGCCTGGCTCTCCTGACGGAGCCGCCGACCTGGCAAGGCCGGCCCCTGAGCGGTAGGAGCCTTGACCTGCTCGCCGTGCTCGCCGGCAGCCAGGACGCCAGAGTGAGCGACGGCGCCCTCATTGAGGCCCTGTGGCCCGACGACGCCCCGGCCCGGCCACTGCGGGCGCTTCACGTCGTCGTCTCCCGGCTGCGTGCCGTCGTGGGGGAGGGTGTCGTCGAGCGCAGCGGCGATGGCTACCGACTGGAGCTGGCGGAGGCGGAGGCTGATGTCCGGGACCTGTCGTATCGGGCGGAGCGCGCCGAGCCTGCGCCGCCGCCGGCCGGTGGGGAGCAGGTCCTCGATCTCGCCGACCGACTGCCCCAGGTGCCCGTTCCCGACGAGGTCGATGACAACGGTGGAGCAGGAGCCGCCCCTATGGCCCTCTTGCGAGAGCGGGCTGCAGCCCTGACCGAGGGTGCCCGCCGCGACCGGGGGCTCGCCCTGGAGGCCACCGGTGAGCACGAGCGGGCCGTGGACCTGCTGCGTGAGGCCTCCCAGCGCGACGGCGGCGACGAGACCGTCCTGGCCGCCCTCATGCGCGCCGAGTCCTGGGTGCGCTCACCGGCTGCGGCCCTGGAGATCTACGAGCAGCACCGCCGTCGGCTGCGCGAGCTGGGAGCCGTGCCCGGACCGGCCGCGCGCGCCGCCCACGAGGCCGTCCTGGCCGCCGAGCCCTGTGCGCCACGGCCTGCAGCCCGAGCCCGGAGCACTTCCTGGGGCGCGAGGCGGACGTGACCGGTGTTCTCAAGGCCCTGAGCACCCACCGTCTGGTGACGCTCACCGGCCCCGGTGGGGTCGGCAAGACCACCCTGGCCCAGGTGGTGGCGGCCCGCAGCCGCCGCCCCGCCGTCTACGTCGTCGCCCTCGCCGAGGTGTCACCCGGAGCCGATCTGGCGAGGGTCGTGCTCGACGCAATCGGAGGCTCCGCAGTCGTCAACGGTGACCCGCACCGCGATCTGGCCGCCGCCCTCTCCCAGCCCGGAACCGTCCTGGTGCTGGACAACTGCGAGCACCTGGCCGGCGAGGCGGCCGACCTCATCGGGCCGCTCCTGGTCGCCTGCCCCGATCTGCGCGTGCTGGCGACCTCGCGCCGCCCCGTCGACCTGGCCGCGGAGCACGTCCACCGCCTTGAGGCCCTCAATGCTGCCTCCTCCGCCGAGCTCTTCCGCGCCCGTGCTCTGGCGGCTCGCCCCGGCCAGGTCATCGACGATGACGACTTAGGCGAGCTCCTGAGCCGGTTGGAGGGCATCCCCTTGGCCATCGAGTTGGCCGCCGCGCGCACCCGCAGCCTGTCGGTCGGCCAGATCGCCGAGCGACTGCCCGGCAGACCCGATCTGCTCACCGCCGCCCGTGACGCCCCGGCCCGTCAACGCACCCTGACAGCGGTCATCGAGTGGTCCTGGAACCTGCTCGACGCCGCCGAACGCCGCGCCCTGGCTCGGCTGGCCCTGCTCCCCGACGGCTTCACCCTCCTGCCCGCGGAGGCGCTCATCGGCGCGCAGGCCGCCGACCTCCTCGACGCCCTGGTCTCCCACTCCCTGCTCGTGGTGCGCGACCACGGCCTGCCCCGCTTCCACATGCTCGTCACCGTCCGCGACTTCGCTCTGGCGCAGCTGTCCGCCTCCGGTGACGAGGCCGAGGCCCGCGCGGCCCTGCGCCAGTGGGCGGTGGACCTGTGCTCCCAGATCCGTTTTCCCGTGGACGCCGGCGACTTCGGCGACGCCCGTCACCCCGAGGCGCGCCGCCACGACCGCCTCTTCCGGCAGGTCGCCCACGATGAGGCCGTCATCCTTCAACAGCTCGACCGGCTCCTGGCACAGGCCGACGGCCACGGCACGGATCACCTGCCGGCGGAGCTGCGCGACGCCATCTGCCTCATCGGTGCCGCCCTCATGCGCCTGTGGAGCGTCACCTGGAGCTATGAGCGCATCGCCGACTACGGTGCGCGCCTCATCGCTGCCGCCGTCCAACCCGCCCAGGACTCACGCGGCAACGAGGCAGGCCTGAGCGTCCTGGCCCTGTGCGTCACCCTCTTCGGGCTCCTGAGCCACGTGCCCGAACAGGTCCGCTCCCTGCTGCCGGCCTCCTTCGACGGAGAGGGACCGTTCAGCCGGGTCAGGCGCTTCCTGCGTGCGAGCGACGAGCAGTGGCCCGAGCTGACCGGCGACGCCGACCCCTGGGTCGCCGCCCAGCAGGAGGACGACGGTGATCCTCAGGCCTCCCTGGAGACCATCGAGGCCCTCCTGGGGCGGCTCCATGGCCACGACCTGGCCGGCATTCACCTGCTCGAGCTGCACCTCCACCGGCTGCAGGGTGCTCATGTCCCTGGGGCGTTACAGCCAGGTCGTCGACGCCTGCTCGCGCGCCCAAGTTGGTTGTGACAGCTTGGTTCGGCCCCGTTGTGACGGCCTGATCTGGCCCCGCGTGCGACTTGCCGGGGTGTTGACGGTCTGAACTGGCCCCACCCCTTCACGCTGGTCCCCATCACTGGGAACCAGTCGCGAGGGCAAGGGAGCCAAGATGGGATCACGAGTGCAGCTGTACGCCGACATCCGCCACGACGCGCGAGTCGATGGCCTGTCCATCCGCGAGCTCGCCCGCAAACACGGAGTCCACCGCCGCACCGTCCGCCAGGCACTCGCCGCAGCCGAACCCCCACCCCGCAAGAAACCGGTCCGCACAGCACCGCGCCTGGACCCGTACAAGCCGGCGATCGACGAGATGCTCACCTATGACCTGACCGCGCCGCGCAAGCAGCGCCATACCGCGACCAGGATCCTGGCCCGGCTGCGCGACGAGCACGGCGCCACCGACCTGTCCTACTCCACGGTGCGGGACTACGTCCGGGTCAGGCGCGCGCAGATCGATCTGGAGGCCGGGCGCCGGGTGGAGGCGATGGTGCCGCAGGACCACGCCCCCGGCGCGGAGGCCGAGGTCGACTTCGGCGAGGTCTACGTCATCCTGGACGGCGTCAAGACCAAGTGCCACATGTTCGTCTACCGCCTGTCCCACTCCGGCAAGGCCATCCACCGCGTCTACCCGACCGGCGGACAGGAGGCCTTCCTCGAAGGACACATCGAGGCCTTCCACGCCCTGGGCGGCATCCCCACCCGCCACATCCGCTACGACAACCTCACCTCCGCCGTCGTCCAGGTCATCCACGGCGGCGACCGGCTACGCGACGAGAACGAACGCTGAGTGCTGTTCCGCTCCCACTACGGCTTCGACGCGTTCTACTGCCAGCCCGGCATCGACGGCGCCCACGAGAAAGGCGGCGTCGAGGGCGAGGTCGGATGGTTCCGCCGCAACCACCTCACCCCCATGCCCGAAGTCGCCACCCTGGACGAACTCAACGACAAGATCCGCGCCTGGGAGCACGACGACAACACCCGCCGCATCACCGGCCACGCCAACACGATCGGGCAGGACCACCACGCCGAGCTGCCCCACCTGGCACCGTTGCCGGCCGACGACTTCGACCCCGGCCTGATCCTCCACCCCCGCGTCGACCGCTCCGCCCTGATCACCGTCCGCATGGTCAAGTACTCCGTCCCCGCGCACCTTATCGGCCAACGCGTCCGCGTGTCCCTGCGGGCCTCGTGCGTGGTCGTGTTCGAGGGCCGCACCGTCCTCGCCACCCACCCTCGCCTCGTCACCGGTGGCGTGACCCGGGTCGAGCTGGACCACTACCTCGAAGTGCTGCGGCACAAGCCCGGCGCGTTCCCCGGCTCCACCGCCCTCGCGCAGGCCCGCGCCGCCGGAGCATTCACCGCGGCCCACGACGCGTTCTGGGCCGCGGCCCGCAAGACCAGCGGCGACGTGGCCGGGACCCAAGCGTTGATCGACGTGCTCCTGCTCCACCGATCCCTCCCGTCCGACGCGGTGATCGCCGGCATCACCTCGGCCCTGTCGGTGGGCGCGATCAGCCCCGACGTCGTCGCCGTCGAAGCCCGCCGCCATGCCACCACCCACACACCCGCCCCAGCCAGCCAGACCAGGGGCGGGACGGTCGTGAACCTGCCACCCCGACGCCCCACCAACCCGCACCAGGTCATCGCGCACCTGCCCGAAGACACCCGGCCCCTGCCCACCGTCACCGCCTCACGACGAACTCCTGTGCCGACGCCAACCCGATCCCGCCCCGGCCCCCGCCGAGACTCACCACCACACCCCGACAGGAACCCCATGACCACCACCAGCACCAGCCGTCCTGAGAGCCTTCGCCGTCGTCAGGGCCTCACCGAGCAAGCCGCGCAGGCCGCGATCGACCAAGCCTGCCGCCGGCTTCGGCTGCCCACGATCCGCGCCGTCGTCGACGACGCCGTGACAGCCGCCACCAGGAACAACTCACCTACCAGGGCTTCCTCGCCGAACTCCTCCTGGCCGAGGTCGACGACCGCGACCGCCGCTCCACCCTGCGTCGCATCAAGAGCGCCGGCTTCCCCCGCGAGAAATGGCTCGCCGACTTCGACTTCACCGCGAACCCCAACATCAACCCCGCCACCATCAACGAGCTCGCCACCGGCGACTGGATCCGCCGCGGCGACCCGCTGTGCCTGATCGGGGACTCCGGCACCGGCAAGTCCCACCTGCTCATCGCGCTCGGCACCGCCGCCGCCGAGCAGGGCTACCGCGTCCGATACACCCTCGCCACCCGGCTCGTGAACGAGCTCGTCGAAGCCGCCGACGAGAAACAACTCACCAAGACCATCAACCGCTACGGCCGCGTCGACCTCCTCGTGATTGACGAGCTCGGCTACCTGGAACTCGACCGGCGAGGCGCCGAACTGCTGTTCCAGGTCCTCACCGAACGAGAGGAGAAGAACGCCATCGCGATCGCCTCCAACCAGTCCTTCTCCGCCTGGACCGACACCTTCACCGACCCCCGCCTGTGCGCAGCAATCGTCGACCGCCTCACCTACAACGCCACCATCATCGAAACCGGCACAAACTCCTACCGCCTCGCCCACACCCGAGCCCGGGCATCTGTGATGGGGTGAACAACGACCGGCTGGGCTCTTGGGGTCAGCGGTGACGGCGCAACCGCAGCGAGTTGGTGATCACGCTGACCGAGCTGAGGGCCATGGCGGCGGCCGCGATGACGGGCGACAGCAGCCAGCCAAAGGCCGGGTAGAGGGCGCCGGCGGCCAGCGGGATACCGACCACGTTGTACACGAACGCGAAGACCAGGTTCTGGCGGATGTTGCGCATCGTGTCGACCGACAGGTCGCGGGCCTTGACCAGGGCGGCCAGGTCACCGCCGAGCAGGGTCACGTCGGCGCTCTCGATGGCCACGTCGGTGCCGGTGCCCATGGCCACACCCACGTCGGCCACGGCGAGGGCGGGGGCGTCGTTGACGCCGTCGCCGGCCATAACGACCGTGTGGCCCTGGGCCTGCAGGGCCTGCACGTGGCCGTGCTTCGGTCGGGCAGGGACGTCGGCGACGACCTGGTCGATGCGCAGCTCGTCGGCGATGGCCCGGGCGGTGGTGGCATTGTCGCCGGTGAGCATGACGACCTTCATCCCGCGCCGACGCAGGTCCTCGATCGCGCCGGCGGTGGTCGCCTTGAGCGGGTCGGCGATGGCCAGCACACTGGCGGGCCTGCCGTCGACGGCCACGACGATCGCGGTCGCGCCACGGCGACGGTAGGCCTCCACCACGGCGTCCAGGGCATGGGTGTCGACGTGCTGGCTGCCCAGGAAGGCGGGGCTGCCGACGAGCACGTGCTGACCGTCGACGGTGGCGCTGACACCGCCACCCGGGTGGGCGGCGAAATCGCTGGCCGCCGGCACCGTGCGTCCCGTCTGGCGGGCAGCATCGACCACCGCCCTGGCGAGGGGTGTTCGGAGCCGGCCTCCACAGCCGCGGCGAGCAGCAGTGTCCGGGCATCCTCGTGGCCGTCGACGCCCTGCTGGTCGACCAGGCTGGGGCGGCCCTGGGTGAGGGTACCGGTCTTGTCGACGACGAGGGTGTCGACCTTCTGCAGTCGTTCGAGGGCCTCGGCGTTCTTGACCAGCACGCCCTCGCTGGCGCCGCGCCCGACCCCGACCATGATCGACATTGGCGTGGCCAGACCCAGCGCACACGGGCAGGCGATGATCAGCACGCTGACGGCGGCCACGATCGCGAACGGCAGCCGCGGCTGCGGCCCGATCGCCAGCCACAACCCGAAGGTGGCCAGGGCGACGGCGATCACGACCGGCACGAACACCGCCGAGATCTTGTCGACCAGTCCCTGGATCGGAGCACGGGACCGCTGCGCCTGGGAGACCAGGTCGACGATCCGGGCCAGGGTCGAGTCGGCGCCCAGGCCAGTGGCCTCCACCACCAGGCTGCCGCCCTGGATGATCGTGCCGCCGATGACCCGGTCACCGGGGCTCTTGTCGACCGGAACCGGCTCGCCGGTGATCATCGACTCGTCCACATACGCGTGACCATCGACCATGGTGCCGTCGGCCGGCACCTTCTCGCCCGGCCGCACCCGGCACCGATCGCCCAGCTGCAGCTCGGCGGCCGGCACGTCGGTCTCGGTGCCGTCGGCCCCGATGCGGTGCGCGGTGGCCGGTGACAGGTCGAGCAGGGTGCGGATCGCACCGGAGGTCTGGTCGCGGGCCCGCAGCTCGAGGACCTGGCCGAGCAGCACCAGGGTGATGATGACTGCCGCGGCCTCGAAGTAGGTGCCGACCCGGCCGTCCATCGCCCGCATCCCGGACGGGAACAACCCCGGCGCCAGCACCGCGACCACGCTGTACAGCCACGCGGCACCGACACCCAACGACACCAGGGTGAACATGTTCAGGTGACGGCTGACCACCGACTTCGCGCCGCGCACGAAGAACGGCCACCCAGCCCACCACACCACCGGCGTCGACAGGGCCAGCTCGAGCCACGGCGCGACGCTGCCGGGCAGCGCACGCCCCAGCACCATGGGAACCATCACCATCGCCACCAGCGGCACGCTCAGCACCGCCGCCACCCGGAACCGGCGACGCATGTCGACGAGCTCCTGGTTCGGGCCGTCGTCGAGCCCGGCCGAGACCCGCTCCAGCGCCATGCCACAGATCGGGCAGTCACCGGGGCCGTCGCTGCGGACCTCGGGGTGCATCGGGCAGGTCCAGTCCCCTGCAGCGACCGCACCGGCCACCACCGCCGGCTCGCCGGTGGGGTGCTGGTGGTCGTGGTGCTGTGCGGCCGGCGCGTCCCCACCGTCGGCGGGTTGCAGGAACATCCCGCACTTGGGGCAGCGTCCCGGGTGGTCGCTGGTCACCTCGGGGTGCATCGGGCAGAGCCACGTGCCCTTGTCGTGGGTGTCGTGCTGCTGGGCATGTCCGTTCTGGCGGCCGTGTCCGTGCTGGTGGGTGGCGGGTGCAGCGTCGGCATCGACGAGGAACATGCCGCACTCGGGGCAGCGGCCGGGCTGGTCGCTGGTCACCTCGGGGTGCATCGGGCACGTGTAGCGGGTGGTGTGGTCGTGGGTGGCGGTGGCTGCCGGGTGGTTCATGGATTGCTCCTCGAGACGGTGCTGCCGGTGGATGGCGGGCGGTGGTCAGTGCTGGGATCCGTGGTCCATCATGCGCATCATCAGCCACATCATGAGCATGCAGCTGATGGCGGGCACGAGGGCGGCCAGGACACCGCCGGCGGCGAGGCTGGCACGTCCGGCCCACAGGTAGCCGGCGACCACGAGCAGCATCGGTGCGCACATCAGCAGGTGCATCCAGTGGTGGGACTTGCCGTGCTGGTGGGTGGTGCTGGTGGGGATCCTGGTCGGTCATTGGGCCGGTCAGGGGCTGGCGGGGGGCCTCGCCGAAGGAGCGGGGGCCTGGTCGGGGCTCGTGTACATGGCGTGTCCTTGTCTGCTCGGGGAAGGGGTTTTCCTTCCACTTCCACGGTGACGGGGCGAGGTCAATGAGCTCGCGAGGTTTGGTGAAGGTCTGGTCAAGCTCTGCAGACGGCGATGGTGAGGCTGCCGCAAGGGGGCAGCCGCGCCATCAGGGCAGGCGTGGGTGGCCGACATCGGCCGGGAGATGTCAGTAGCGCAGGGTCGTCATCATGCCGAGTTCGGCGTGGTAGATGTTGTGGCAGTGCAGCATCCATGTGCCGGGGTTGTCGGCCTGCAGGTCGGCCTCGACGGTCTCCATGGGGCGGATCAGGACGGTGTCCTTGCGCAGCCCGTCGCTGCCGGGCAGGGCCCAAGTGTGGCCGTGGATGTGCATGGGGTGGGCCATCATCGTCATGTTCGTCATCCGCAGCCGCACGCGCTGGCCGCGGCTGAGCGCCAGTGGGGTGTCCTCGCCGAAGCGTTTGCCGTTGAGGCCCCACGCGTAGGGCTTCATCTGGCCGTTGAGTGCCACGTCGAGGGTGGTGTCGGGCTTGCGGTCGGGCAGTCGGGCGCTGTCGGCGGGCTTGAGCTGGGTGGTCAGCAGGGCCTTGCCGTCGAGTTCTGCGATGCGGGTGTCCGGGGCCGGGACGTTGCCGGAGCCGGTGCGCACGATGGCGCGGGCCGGGGTGCCCTTCTTGCCCTCGGGCGCGGCCTGCAGCACGAACACGCCGTCGCCGAGGGTGATGGTCGCATCCAGTCGTTCTCCCATCGCGAGGTAGACGGCGCTGGCCTGGGTGGGGGTCACAGGGAACCCGTCGGTGTGGGTGACGGTGAGTCGATGGCCCTGCAGGGCGAGCTTGAAGATGGTGTCGGAGGAGGCGTTGACGACGCGCAGTCGTACCTTCTGCCCGGGCTTGGCGGTCAGGGTGCGGGGCGCGGCGGGGACGCGGCCGTTGACGAGGTAGTGGGGTGGTGACGTCCCCGGCGTCACCCAAGGGTGACATGCCGTGGTCCATGCCGCCCATGTCGTGGTTCATGCCGCTGGACACGGTGCCGTTCTGGGCCTTGAACGCGGCGAGGATGTCATCGGGTGAGGTGCCCACGCCATCGGCCCAGTCGTCGAGGGTGATGATCCACTCGTGGTCGTAGCGGCCGGGTTCAGCGGGGTCGTCGATGACCAGCGGCCGGTACAGGCCGCGGTCGATCTGCACCCCGGTGTGGGGTGGAAGAAGTAGGTGCCGGGGTCAGGGGGCGACGAACTGGTAGGTGAAGCTGCTGCCGGCCCTCGATGGGTTGCTGGGTGACGCCGGGCACGCCGTCGCTTGGCTGGCGCAGCGCGATGCCGTGCCAGTGGACGGAGGTGCTGGTGGGAAGCTTGTTCTCGACGCGGACCTGCAGCAGGGTCTCCGGCGCGGGCCCTGCAGGACGGGGGCGTCGAGGGTCTCGTCGTAGGCCCAAGTCCTGGCCGTGACGCCGCCCAGATCGAGGGTGACCGGCCGGGGCGTGAGGACGTGGGTTGACGGTCTCGTGCCGGGGCCGCGACCAGCGGGGTCTGGCTGGGGATCGTCAATGGGGAGTTCGGCGCGGCGGGTGCTGCGGCCGGGTGTTCTTGGCGCCGCAGGCGCTCAAGGCCCCGCCGAGGCCAGGCCGAGACCAGTGAACACGACGTGGCGGCGGGAAAGTGTTCATGTCCTGAGCCTGTCGGGCCCGGATGAAGCCCCGGCAGGGGTTGGTCAAGATCTGGTCAAGAAGTCACGGTGGGCAGGGTCAGCGCGAAGGTTGCGCCGTGGCCGGGGCCGTCGCTGTGGGCCGTCAGGTCACCGCCGTGGGCGCGGGCAATGGCCCTGGAAATCGCCAGGCCGACACCGGTTCCACCGTCGACGTCGCGAGTGCGGGTGTCCTCGACGCGGTAGAGCGTTCGAAGACGTGGGTGAGGGCCTCGGTGGGGATGCCGACGCCGTTGTCGGTGACGCGGACCACGGCCCGGTCGTGCTCGTGTCTCATCGCGACCTCGACCCGGTTGCCGCCCACCGTGTGTTGCAGGGCGTTGCGCAGCAGGTTGTCCAGGACTTGCCCGATGCGAGCGGCATCCACGTCGACGCGCAGGCCGGGAACGGTCTGGGCGTGCAGCGTCACCCCGGCGGCGTCGTAGGCGTGCCGGGCTGCGGCGACGCTGGCCGTCACGATCTGGTCGAGGTCCTGGTGGCTCAGCGACAGTGGGATGCGGCCTTCCTCGGCGCGGGAGACCTCAGAGATGTCGGCGGCCAGGGCGGCCAGCCGCTGGTTCTGCCATAGCAGGATCTCGACGTTTGCGGGGGTGAAGTCGACCACACCGTCCTGCAGTCCTTCGAGGGTGACCTGGGTGGCGGCCAGCGGGGTGCGCAGCTCATGGCCCAGGTCGGTGAGCATGCGTCGTCGGGTCTGCTCCGTGGAGGCGATCTGGCTGGCCATGTGGTTAAAGGCGTCAGCGACCTGGGCCAGCTCGGGGCTGGCCGAGGTCATCATGACGGGTTGGTCGTAGTGTCCGGCGGCGACATGTTGGGCGCCGTCCACGAGGGCTTCGACCCCGCGCGACAGGTTCCGGTTGAGGACGGTGGCGACCCCGAGGGCGGCGAGCATCGCGGTGCCCAGACCCACGGCCAGTGACACCAGGCCCGCGTCGTGGAAGGCCTGCTGAGCGTGCTCGACGACATCGGGCTGGGCGTGGCCGGCTTCGAGCATGTGCATCCGGAACCATGCCGGGCCGACCAGCAGTGCCGTCAGCACCGTGGTGGCGGCCATCGCCGCCACCACGGCCATCTGGGTCCACAGCAGTCGGCGTCCCCAACTGCCGCGCGGGTTGCGCGGCATCACTGCCCTTGGCCCATCCGGTAGCCGACGCCGCGCACCGTCTGCACGAACCGGGGCTGGGAGGGTCGTCACCGAGCTTCTGCGCAGGTGCGCGATGTGCACGTCGACCAGGTGGTCGTCGCCGACCCAGTCCTCGCCCCACACGGCGTCGGTGAGCTGGCGGCGGTTCAGCACCCAGCCGGGGTGTTCCGCCAGGGCCTGCAACAGGTCGAACTCGGTACGGGTCAGCTCCACCGGTGACGCGTCGAGCTCCACCCGACGCGACGACGGGTCCAGGGTGAGGGCGCCGATGCGGTGCACCACCGCGGCCGTGGCGCCCGTACTTCCGGCGCGGGGGCGTCTCAGCAGCACCTGGATGCGAGCCACCAGCTCACGCGGGCTGAACGGTTTGGTCATGTAGTCGTCCGCGCCGACCGACAACCCGATCAGCTTGTCGACCTCGTCGGCGCGGGCCGTGAGCATCAACACGTAGCAGTCGCTGAAGGTGCGCAGCTGGCGGCACCTCCACCCCTGTCCATGCCCGGCAGGCCCAGGTCCAGCACCACCACGTCGGGGGCCGTGGCCCGGACAAGGTCAAGCGCGGCCAGCCCGTCCCCGCAGGTCTGGGGCCGACATGCCGGCCCGCTCGAGGTAGTTCTTCACCGTGCCCGACAGCACCGGCTCGTCGTCGACGACCAGGACACTCGGTACAACCGCAACAGAAGCGCTGTTCATGACACCACCTCACCACGGACCCGGCCGGGGATCAATTCGACGGGGCGGAGCTGGGCATCATCGTCGAGTGGTCCATGTCCGTCATGCCACCCATGTCGTGGTTCATGCCGGACATGCTGCCCATGTCGTGCTGCACCGAGGCCGGCGCCTTCGGCGAATAGCCCATGACGGCAGGGGTCGAGCATGCCGAAGATCATCGCGACGTGGGCCACCACCAGGAACACGGCCACCATCGCCACGTGCAGGCGCAGGCGCCCGGTCTCGTCGCGGCCCAAGAGCTCGGCCTCCAGCAGGCTGATCACCAGCATCGGCACGCCACCGGCCAGGTACGACAGGACAGCGATCACGTCCGCGGGGCCACGCCAGCCACCATTGACCGTCAGCGGAACCACGGCAGTGATAAGCAGGTGCAGGCCGATGAACACCCACACCGGCCCGGCCAGCAACCCGGCCCAGTGGCCCACCTTCGTCACCCATCCCGGCGCCGGACGCTCACCCCGACGAGCCAACAGCATCACCAACTCGGTGATCGCGAGCGTCTCGGCCAGCACGACCGGAAGCGCCATGAACAACAGCAGGTTCCACGGCTGACGCACGGCCAACAGCCCCATGTAGTGGGTCATCGGCATGCCCTCCATCCCCGACCCGGAGGTCAGGTCAGGGGCGGCCAGGGCCAGGGCGGCAGCTGCGATGGTGCCGACACCCAGGGCAACCAGCGGCACGGTACGGGAAGAGTTCTCGTTCGAGGTCATGGCCACAGCCCTCGAAGCCCCACACCGAGGTCGGGGCAAGGGAATGTGAAGATTCGGTCAAGCCGGTCTCCGGGTAGACATGGGGCCAGAACAGACCGTCACCATGGGGCCAATCGAAGTTGACAGAGCCACGCCCAAGTGCTCCTGGAACGGGTCCTGCCCAGCTGGGGCGAGTTCTTCCGCACGACACTGCACATGGAGGGGCCTACTGCGCGGTCTCACCTCGATCCGCGCCCCGAGACGGCGGGCAGGCTGCTGGAGAGCCTGGAAACCGATCGACCTGCCGGGGAACCATGCGCTTCATCGCCCGCTCCGTGCGCGGCGAGCTGGAGCTCACCCGCGGGAACGCACGCACCGCCGCCCTCATCCAGCGCGTGAGCCTGCGCTACGCCGGGAACTGGCGCTCCATCCTGGGATCGGGCTCCCAGTGGGAGCTCTACATCCTGAGCATGTGCCTGGTCACCGACGTCGAGCTCAGCCCCGACGACGCCGTCGAGCTCGATGCCCGAGCCGTCCGTGCCCGAGCCACCTCCCTGCTGCGCGAGATCCTCCGATCCGGCTCCACGGCAGCGTGACATTCCCACGCTCATGGCTTTCGCGGCCGCCGTCGGCCTGTCCGCCGTGGCTGCTGAGGACGTGGGCTCCGACCGGCGGGCAGTAGGGGGCGAGCTGGTCGCCACCGCCCTGGCGGTGGGCACCAACCAGACCTGCCGCCTGCTCTCCCACGACTACCTGCGCAGCCGCACCGAGCGGCTGGACGCCCGGGCGCTGGCACAGGCCGAGGAGAGGATCCGGTCCCTGGACCGCGGTGGGCTCGTGGCTCACGCCGCCGACCTCGCCGGCCGTCTGGCGGGCGAGGTCGGCTGAGTCCCTGAGGTGCGGCTCAGGCGTTGCGCCGCTGGTGCGCACGACCGTCAGGGGAGCCATGACGGCCAGGATCAGGAGTGAACCGATGATCGCGGCCCGTACGTCCCCGGCCGAGCCCGCTGTTCCGTCCAGCAGGTACCGGTCGCCGTCGACGATGTGCGAGACCGGGTTGTGGTGCACGAAGGCCTTGAGCCAGCCCGGTAGCGTCGAGGTGGGCACCATGGCGTTGGACAGGAAGGTCAGCGGGAACAGGACGATCACCGTGAAGGCGGTGACCGCTTGGGCCGAGAGAAGACCGTCCCCAGGAAGAGGAAGATCCAGGCGATGGTCCCAGGCGCAGCCCTGCCGCCAGGCGATGGCGCCAATCGTTCCCGACCAGCCGTTGGCAGGCCGGTAGCCCAGGATGTAGCCGGTGAGTACGGTCAGTGAGGTGCAGATGAGGTAGCGCAGCACGTCGGAGACCATGGGCCCCAGGACCGGCGCGATACGGGACATCGGCATGGTGCGGAAGCGGTCGAAGACGCCCTTGTCCATGTCCTCGCGCAGGTCCACGCCCACGCTCTGGCTCGTGGTCAAGGCATTCATGATGATGAGACCCGGGACGATCGTGGGCAGGTAGGCCTTGACGTCGCCGGCGATGGCGCCGCCGAAGAGCTCGCCGAACAGGACAGTGAACATGACCGGCTGGATGAGGATGTCGTAGAACTCCCCGGGGTTGCGCATCATGGTGATGAGTGAGCGCCAGGCCATGGTCAGGGTGTCCGGGACGAGCCGGGCCTCGCTGAAACGCCAGACGCCGGGGGAGAGGGAGCTACTGGTCGGTGCGGTCGCGGTGGTGGGGACGGTCATGACTGCTCCTGAGAGTCTGCGGGACGGGAGGACGAGGAAGCGGGTGATGGCGCCGACGGCGCGGCGGCATCGGGTGAGGCCGCGTCATCGTGCTTCGTGGGTTGCCCGGTCAGGGCCATGAAGACCGAGTCCATGCTGGGGCGGTCCACCGAGACGGTTCTGGGCGACAATCCGGCGTCGCGTAGGGCCACGAGCACCTCGGTGGCCACCGAGGCCTCGCTCAGCGGCGCCTGCAGGTGGGTGCCCTGGTCGACGGTCGCCGGGGCGTGACCGGTCACCCGCTCGATGATCGCCGCGGTGGCCCCCTGGTCCTCGGGGGTCGCCGGCGTCAGCACCAGAGAGCTGCTGCCCACCCGGTCCTTGAGCTCATCGGGGGTGCCCTCGGCGATGAGCCGTCCGGCATCGATGATGCCGACCCGGTGAGCCAGACGGTCGGCCTCCTCCAGGTACTGAGTGGTCAGCAGGGATCGTCGAGCCGCCCTCCACCAGGGAACGGATGACGTCCCACATCTGCTCACGCGTACGCGGGGTCCAGACCAGTGGTGGGCTCGTCGAGGAAGATGAGCGGGGACGGGAGATGAGTGAGACCGCCAGGTCCAGTCGCCGCCGCATCCCGCCGGAGTAACCGCTCACCCTGCTTGCCGCCCTGCCTCGGTCAGGCTGAAGGCGGCCAGCAGCCCCTCGGCCCGCTCCCGCGCCCTGACGCCGGCCAAGGCCCAGAAGACGCCCGAAGAGGCGCAGGTTCTCCGAGCCGGTGAGCGTCTCGTCGACGCTGGCGTACTGTCCCGTCACCCCGATGAGGCTGCGCACCGCGTGGCGCTCGCGGACGACGTCGTGCCCCAGGACCATCGCCCGGCCCCGGGTGGGGGCCAACAGGGTGGTGATCATGCGCAGCGCCGTCGACTTGCCGGCACCGTTGAGCCGAGCAGGCCGTAGACGATGCCGGTGGGGATCTCCAGGTCCAGGCGGTCGACGGCGGTGAAGGAGCCGAAGGTGCGGGTCAGGCCATCGGTCCTGATGGCCGGTGCCTCGCCCGGTGAGGGCGATTCGTTTGCTGTTCGTATTGTCATGCCGGTAAGGCTCGACCCCGGTGGTTTCACTGCGGCTTCACCGCGACGCCACCCGGTTTCACGGCTTAAGACGGGCCGCATCCGCGCTCGGTTCGATGATGCTGTCGAGTCGGGAGGCAGGGCTACTATCCTCATGAGTTACTCCACAGCACCCCGAGGAGTCCCTATGACAACGTTCTCGTCGCGAGTGTGGTCATGATGACCGCCCTTCTCCATCACAAGGTCTTCGGCTACGGGGCTCGTTCGTGTCGTTGCGGCGGGTACTGGAAGAACGCTGTCGACAACCGCGGGCGCCCCTACCTGACCAAGGAAATGAGTGAGCTACGGGCACGCAACATCAGTGAAGACGAGTGGCAGATGCTCCTGGCCGAGGTCCAGCAGCTGCTCCGGGATGCAGAAGCCGGTCGTCTCAACTACGACAACAGTTACGCCAAGGGCGTCGTCTGCAAGGCTCAGAGTGCGCATGACGTACTCGAGGCCCGCCTGGAGCTGACCGTCAACCTCGACGGAGAGCAGCACCATCTGCGGCTGTACTTCAGCGAACCGGATGACGAGGACCGTCTGCTGCTCTCGCTGAGCCTCCGCCACAAGCGAGGCGGAATGATCGGACTGGAGGAGCAGGACGAGCACATCGCCACGGCTCAGAGGCGTTTCGAGTCCTGGGTGCAGACGCGGCGAGCGAAGTGATGTGAGATGCGACGATGCGCTCACCGCGGGATCGAAGTAGAGGCTAGTATATCGCTACCGATATATCCCACAAGGTGGTGAGTGAACATGGACATCTACGAGCTTCTCGGTGAGGACCCGGACGCCCCTGGTCACAAGCATGCGCGCAGCCTGGTCGCTGCCGACCATACGCTGGTCCGTGATCTCGTCGCCGTGCGCGAACGCAGCGGGATGACTCAGGCTGACGTTGCGCGCATCATGGGCACTAGTCAGGCATCCGTCTCCCGGTTCGAGTCGGGCCACTCGGATGCTCATCTGTCCACGGTGCGCCGCTATGCCAAGGCGGTGGGTGCGCTTATCCGACACGAGGTGATTGCTGTCGGAGAGCATGACGTTCGTCGTGCTGCCCGCAACGCTGGTATGCCTGACTACAGGTGGGAGTCGTCCTCTACGGAAGCGGCGCGACGAGTTTCCACGGGCAAGCTGGTGGGGGCATGATGTCCGCGCCGAGTTCTGATGAGACGAGCAATCAGCACTTCTCGCTGCGATCAGCCACCGTCCTGCAACTTCAGACCTTCCGTGTCATCTGTCAGCCACAGGACATAGAGAAGGACTTCGTTCAGTGGCGCATCAGCCCGATTGAAGTGCAGATGGCGCCGGAAGAGACGGCTCCGATCCGCGCTCTCGTCGGTGATCTTGCCATCGGTGCCGGTGAATGGTTCGTCGGCGCTACCGCCAGCATGGTGTTCGCTGCTTCTGACGACGAAGCTGACGAGACTGCGATGCAAGAAGATCTCGCTGCTGTCACGCAGCGCTACGGCCCCTGGGCTGCACGTGTCTTGTGGGATCACGTCTCAGCGGCTGTACGTACAGTGTCGGCACTTTGTCCTGGGAGCGTGGGGTGCATCGATATCCCTGGGGATATGCCGGACGTCACCTACCCGTCTCCCACCGGGCAGACAGGTCGTACCGCGAACGATGAGTAGCGAGGCGGCGCACGCTCGGCGCCGCTTCCGGTCGGACCTGTTCAGTTCGGCTACTCCACGAGGGGGGAACTACTGGCCAGGGGGGTGTGCGTACTGCACGAAAGTCCCACCTACCTGGAGTACACCCCGCCCTCCTCCAGTAGCGCCCGCCCTCGTGCAGTGCACGCCCAAGGCCAGCCGAGCGGCTGCGGGCGACCCGCCCGTCGCCTTCCGGCGAACCGGCTGTCGACTTTCTACCCCGGACAGCTCAGTCCCACGGGAGCCTTGCCCGTGAGGACGAGGAGGACGGGCGCTCAGGACTTGCGCAGCAGGACCCGGCTCATGCGGTGCTCGGCGTCCTTGGTCAGGACCAGGGTGGCCCGGCCCTCGGGTGGGGGCGATGTTCTCGCGCAGGTTGACCAGGTTGACGCTCTCCCAGATCTCGTTCGCTCCGGCCAGGGCGACGTCGTCGGGGATCTCGGCGAAGCGCCGGAAGTAGGAGCCCGGCTGGGTGAAGGCCGTGTGCTTGAGGGTGAGGAACCGGTCCAGGTACCAGCGGCGGATGTCGTCGGGGTCGGCGTCGACGTAGATCGAGAAGTCGATGAAGTCGCTCACCGCCAGCGCCGAGGCCCCTGGTCGAGACCCCGCGGGGCGGGCTGGAGCACGTTGAGCCCCTCCAGCACGAGAATGTCGGGGCGCTCCACCGTCACATGCCGGCCCGGGACGATGTCGTAGACCGTGTGCGAGTAGACGGGCGCCTGGACGCGCTCGCTGCCGGACTTCACGGCGGCCACGAACTCCAGCAGTGCGCGACGGTCGTAGGACTCGGGGAAGCCCTTGCGGGCCATGAGTCCGCGCTCCTCAAGGACCCGGTTGGGCAGCAGGAAGCCATCGGTGGTCACCAGGTCCACCTGGGGCGTGTCCGGGAAACGGGTGAGCAGATGGGCGATGAGGCGCGCCGTCGTCGACTTGCCGACGGCGACCGACCCGGCCACCGCGACGATGAAGGGCGTGGGCGGCTCGGTCACCCCCAGGAAGGCACCGGTGCGGTGCGCCCGCTCGCGCGAGGTGGCGATGTAGTCCTCCAGCAGAGCGGTCAGGGGCCGGTAGACGGCGTCGACCTCGGCCAGGTCGATGGGGTCACCCAGTCCCCGCAGCTTCTCGACATCGGCCTGGGTCAGTGGCAGCGGTGCCGAGGACGCCAGGGCGGACCACTGGTCCCGGTCCAGCTCGATGTAGGGCGAGGCACCCGGAATACCCAGGTCACTCGGTCGCTCAGCTCGGATGTCACCGACACAGTGTCGCAAATGAAGACGCTCGGCGGACAATCCCTGGGGAACGAATGGGGATCATCAGGGGTGTCGGTGGGGCGCAGGCAGGGGCATCGTGATCACATCCAGATCACACCGACGTGTCCCTGCGCTCGTTGTCAACGCCGCGCCGGCATGATTCGATCGGAGCATGTGTGGAATTGTCGGCCACGTCGGCCCTCTGAGTGAAACTGGTTCTTCCCTGTTCCCTGACCGTTCTCATGGATGGCCTCGGCCGTCTGGAGTACCGCGGCTACGACTCGGCGGGCGTCGCGCTGGTGGGGCCCTCCGGCCTGGACGTCGTCAAGGGAGGCGGGCAAGCTCTCCGGGCTGCGCGCCATCCTGAGGCCACCCCTGCCGGCTCCCGCCACCGCGGGCATCGGTCACACCCGCTGGGCCACCCACGGCGGCCCGACGACGGCCAACGCCCACCCCCACCGCGCCGGCCACCTCGCCGTGGTCCACAACGGCATCATCGAGAACTTCCGCCCGCTGCGCGAGGAGGTCGAGGCCGCCGGGCGTGAGCTCGTCTCCGACACCGACACCGAGGTCGTCGCCCACGTCCTGGACATCGACTTCACCTCCCGCCTGCGCCAGGACCCGTCCGCCGCCTCCGACCCGACCCGGGTCGCCGACCTCCTGGTCGCCTCGATGCAGGCCGTCACCGCCTCGCCTCGAGGGCGCCTTCGCGCTGCTGGCCGTCACCGACCTGGCCCCCGCGGCGATCGTCGCCGCCCGCCGCTCCAGCCCCTGGTCATCGGGCCTGGGCGAGGGCGAGAACTTCCTGGGCAGCGACGTCGCCGCCTTTCGTCGCGTTCACCAAGAAGGCCGCCGAGGTCGACGACGACCAGGTCCTCCTGCTGACCGCCGACGCCGTCCACGTCTGGGACAAGGACGGTAACGCCGTCGAGCCCAGGACCTGGGAGGTCACCTGGGACGCCTCGGCCGCCGTCAAGGGCGGCTACGACACCTTCATGGACAAGGAGATCCACGAGCAGCCCACCGCCGTGGCCGACACCCTGCGCGGCCGCGTTGACGAGCGCGGTGAGCTCCAGCTCGACGAGATGCGTATCGACCCCAGCCGTCCTGCGCAGCGTCGACAAGATCATTGTCATCGCCTGCGGCACCGCCGCCTACGCCGGGCACGTCGCCAAGTACGCCATCGAGCACTGGTGCCGCATCCCCGTGGAGGTCGAGCTCGCCCACGAGTTCCGCTACCGCGACCCGGTTGTCAGCGAGAAGACCCTCACCGTCGCCATCTCCCAGTCCGGCGAGACCATGGACACCATCCAGGCCGTGCGCCACGCCCGCGAGCAGGGCAGCAAGGTCCTGGCCATCGTCAACACCTACGGCTCGACCATCGCCCGCGAGGCCGACGCCGTCCTCTACACCCACGCCGGCCCGGAGGTCGCCGTGGCTCCACCAAGGCCTTCCTCGCCCAGATCACCGCCTGCTACCTGCTGGGGCCTCTACCTGGCCCAGCTGCGCGGCAACAAGTGGCCCGACGAGGTCGCCGAGTACCTGGACAACCTCGCTGCCATGCCGGACCGTATCCAGCACGTCCTGGACCACCAGGAGGCCGGGGTGCGTGACCTGGGCGCTGAGCTGGCGGACAAGTCCTCCTTCCTGTTCCTGGGCCGCCACGTCGGCTTCCCTGTGGCACTGGAGGGCGCGCTCAAGCTCAAGGAGCTCGCCTACGTCCACGCGGAGGGCTTCGCCGCCGGTGAGCTCAAGCACGGCCCGATCGCGCTCATCGAGGAGGGGCTGCCGGTCTTTCGTCATTGTGCCCACTCCGCGCCGCCCCGTCCTGCACGACAAGGTCATCTCCAACATCCAGGAGATCCGGGCCCGCGGCGCGCGCACCATCGTCATCGCGGAGGAGGGGGATACCGATGTCGAGCCCTTCGCCGACCACATCATCCGGGTACCCGCCACCCCCACGATCCTGTGGCCGCTGCTCACTGTGGTCCCGCTGCAGGTCTTTGCCGCCGCCCTGGCCGGGGCCAAGGGCCTGGACATCGACCAGCCCCGCAACCTGGCCAAGTCCGTGACCGTCGAGTAGGTCCGACGGCGACACATCGACTCGACCCTCAACGGTGCCGAGCCCGCGTCCCGGGCTCGGCACCGTTGTCTGCAGGGCGGGGCGCAGGGACTTGATCTGCCGCTTCGTGCGGGCCTCCGAGCGCTGGGAGGACAGGGTCAGGTCGTCATCGTTGTCGACGTGGTCGGCCTGGGCGACGACGAAGGCCTGAGCCATGCCGCCGTCGTGAGCCAGGGAGAGGTGCCAGTGGCCGATGCCGGCCTGGCGCGCGGCCATCGCGGTCGCCCCGGTCAGGCGCAGGCGCGGCGGGGTTCCGGGTGTGGAGGTCACCTCGATCTCCTTGTACTCCCACCCCGGGGGCGCGTTCAGCCCCAGCTCGGCGTAGGCGGACCCCAGGGCCTTGAGGACCGCCTCCTTGGCGGCCAGGCGCGCTCCGAGGGAGGCGGCGCGCCCCTGGCAGGCGGCCAGCTCGGCAGGGGTGAAGAGTCGCTCGCGCAGGCCGGGCACCCGGTCCATGTAGCCTTCGAGGCGGGGGATATCGACCAGGTCAGTCCCTACAGCGCGGATCACTCGGCCATTGTGCCGGGTGAGCGGGGGCGGTGAGGGGTGAACGCGCCGCCTGGTTCTGGAAACAACAACTTCTTGCCACGTGTCTGAAGACGACCGAAACGGACCGGCAGCCACCCAGTGAGTCTCGTTTCGTGAAACCTTCTGTCTCACAGTCGTGTTGGAGGGGCGAGGAGTGATGAGCGGAGGACAATGGGGTGGATGAGTGACCTCAACGACCTCCCGCGTTCCGACGACGTCACCGACCCCACCACCTGTGCCTGGCCCGCCTGGGAGATAGCGGCCGCGGAGGCCCCTGTGACCGCGGGCACCGACCGTACATGAGAGCCGCCGCCCACGCGGTGGCCCGGGCAACGCTGCGCGAGCTGCGCCAAGGCCCCAACGCTCCGGGCTCCGCGGCGGCCCCCGCCAGGCCGGGTCCCCCAACCCGTTGTCCGTGACGAGCCCCATGGGGCGGCCGCGACCCCCGTCTCACCGCAGTCCCCGGCGACGCCGATGGGAGGGCGGGCGATGGGACAGGAGCGCACGCGGGCCCCGGATGGATCTCAGGGGCGCCGGTACTCCTCCTGGTCGGCGGCGGCCACAACGGAGCCGACGCCCTCCTGGCGGGAGGTCTGCTCTCACACAGCGGCTGCGCGGTCAGTGCCGTGCTCGTCACCGAGCACCCGCATCCCGTCGCCCTGGAGGAGGCCCGCAGCCATGGCGTCACCGTCACGGAGCCGGCTACCGCAACGCCGACGGAACCGACCGGGACTCCGTTGAGGCCATGGCCGCCGTCGAGGCATTCCTCGTCCACGGCGGGCTCGTCCTGGACGGGACTCACCGGCATCGGCGCCACCGGACCACTGCGACCCGACGCCGCCGCCCTCATCGCCCCGCTCATCGCCGCCGGAGAACCGGGGCGCCGTCCGCTGCGTGTCATCGCCGTCGACCTGCCCAGCGGAACCGGCGTCGACGACGGCACGGTGAGCGGTCCGGTCCTGGCCGCCGACCACACCGTCACCTTCACCTGCCTCAAGGGATGCCAGTGCCTCCCCCGGCCCGGCACCTGTGCGGCGTCGTCGAGGTCGTTCCCCTCGGGCTGCCCGCGCCCACCAGCCGGCCCCTCGCCCGCCGCCCCGTCGACGGCGCGCTGGGCGACCACCTGACGCGAGCCGTTCCCGAGCCGGGCCCCGACGACCACAAGTACACCCTGTGGCGTGGTCGGCCTGTGGGCCGGCAGCGAGTCCTATCCGGGCGCCGCCGTCCTGACCGCCAGCGGCGCGGTGCGAGCCGGTGCCGGCATGGTGCGCCTGGCTGCCCCCAGGCGCGTGGAGGACCTCGTCCTGGCCTCCAGACCCGAGGTCGTCCCCACCGCAGGACGTGCTCAGGCGCTCGTCCTGGGGCCGGGCATCGCCCCGCCGACACCACCAGGGGCCGATGAGGTGCGGACCGTCCTGCGCTCCACCCTCGTCCCCTCCGACGGAGGCCGGCAGAGCCCCACCCGGGTCCCCACCGTCGTCGACGCCGGCGCCCTGAGCATCCTGGCTGAGCTCCTCACCGAGGGGCTCAGCTGCACACCGCTGCACGTGCTGACCCCGCACGCCGGAGAGGCCGCCGCGCTGCTGACCGCGCTGGAGGACAAGAAGACGCCGGCGGAGACCGCCCACGGATGGAGCCGTGACCGCGTCGAGGCCCACCCGGGGCTCGCCGCCCGCGAGATCTGTCGCCTCACCGGCGCCACCGTCCTGCTCAAGGGAGCCACCACGCTCATCGCCGTACCGCAGCGCCCCGTGGTCAGCGTGGACGGCGGACCCGGCTGGATGGCGACCGCAGGAAGCGGGGACGTGCTCGCCGGGGTCCTCGGAGCAGTCCTGGCCGGTGCCGCAGCCCGCTGGGAGCAGGGGACAGCGTCCGCGGCCTCGGGGCCGGACCCGTCCTGGACGCCCTGGTCGACTCGGTGGCCGCCGGAGTCAGGCTGCACGCGCTCGCGGGGGCCTACGCCGCTGCGATCCCGCAGGGCGCCGGGGGCATGGGGGCCGGAGGGCACCCGGTCGCCGCACTCGACATCGCCGCGGCTCTTGGCCCGGCCCGCCTCGAGCTCAACTGGCTCCAGGCAGTGCCCCACCCCTGAGACGGGTCAGCCACGTGGCGTCCATCAGACCTTTCGGCCGGAGGCGTGCGCCAGGAAACAGCGGCGGTGCAGGCCACCCAGTGCGACAATCGCGCCGTGACCACCTCCATGGACTCATCCGCATCGACCCCGTCCACCGCTCCGCGATCCGCGGCCGTCCGGTCCGCGCCGTCGGCGGCCGCCACCTCGCGGGCCGTCATCGATCTGGAGGCCGTGGCCCATAACGGGCGGCGTCTGGCGCAGGTGGCGGGCGTGCCGTGGATGGCCGTGGTCAAAGCCGACGCCTACGGTCACGGGCTGGGGCCGATCGCCTGACCGCCCTGTCAGCGGGAGCCTCCTGGCTGGGGGTGGCCCAGCTCGCCGAGGCCCTGACCCTGCGCGCCCTTCTGGACGAGGCCGGTGTGAGCCGCCCGGCGGGGGAGCCCTCCGCTCAGGCTCCCCGGGTCCTCACCTGGCTCCTGCCCGTCATGGAGCCGGCCCGGGCGGCCGCCGAGGACTCGCCCCTGCGCGCCGCCCTGGCAGCCGACCTGGACCTGTCGGTCTCCACCCTGCCCCAGCTCGAGGCCCTGTCTGCGGCGGCCCGGGCCCAGGGTAGGGCGGCGCGTCTCCACCTCAAGGTCGACACCGGCATGTCGCGTGGCGGCGCCGCTCCTGAGGAGCTGCCCGCCCTGGCCGCCGCGCTGAGGCGGGCCGTGGATGAGGGGGACGGTCGACGTTGTCGGCCTGTGGTCCCACCTGTCGCGCGCCGACGAACCGGCCAGCGGCTCCACCGAGGAGCACCTGGAGCGTTACCGGCAGGCCGAGCATGTCGTCCGAGCCGCCGGCCTCAACCCGCCCATTCGCCACCTCGCAGCCACCGGAGGGCTCCTGTAGCACCCGCAGGCCCGCATGGACCTGGTGCGCGCGGGGATCGGCCTGTATGGGCTGAGCCCCGACCCGTCCGTGGCCACCGGCGCCGAGCTCGGGCTGCGACCCGCCATGCGCCTGGAGTCCCCTCTGGTGCAGGTCAAGCGCATCGACGCCGGACAGGCCGTCTCCTACGGAGGAACCTGGAGCGCCCCACCGACCGCTGGGTGGGGCTCGTGCCCCTGGGGTGCTCGACGGCATCCCCCGCGCCGCCAGCTCCGCCGGTCCGGTGGGAGTCGGCGGCATCATGACCTCCATCGTGGGGACGGGTGTGCATGGACCAGGTGGTCGTCGACCTCGGCCCGGCCGTGGACGAGACCGGCGCGCCCCTGCCAGCGCCGGCCCGGGTCGGAGACGCCGCCGTGCTCTGGGGCGCCCCTGCGCACGGCGCGTCTCCGACCCGGAGGCCGTCCCCACCGCGGACGAGTGGGCGCAGGTCTGCGGCACCATCAACTACGAGATCGTGACCCGGTTGGGGGCTCGTGTCCCGCGCTGCTACGTCGGGAATCACGGCACGGGCGACTACTCTCGACCCTAGACAACAGCAGACGTCGGATATCGCCGGTCCCCACCGGACCGACCAGCGCCACCATCGGATCCACGCCCGGATGAGGAGGGCACATGAGCGCAGCGCCGCACACCTGAGACCGCCCCGGGATCACCGTTGCCACCGGCAACGCCGATGAGACCCGGGCACTCGGGGCTCGCCTGACCCGCCTGCTGCGCGCCGGCGACCTCGTGATGCTCTCCGGTGGGCTGGGGGCCGGTAAGACCACGCTCGCTCAGGGCATCGGTGCTGCCCTGGAAGTGCGTGGCCGGGTCTCCTCGCCGACCTTCATCATCGCCCGCGTGCACCCCGCCCTGTCCGACGGCCCCGACCTCATTCACGTCGACGCCTATCGGATCACCTCCCTGGAGGAGATCGACGCCCTCGACCTGGACTCCTCCCTCGACCGCGCGGTCACCCTGGTCGAGTGGGGCGAGGAGAAGGTGGAGGCCCTGAGCCCCAACCGCCTGGAGATCCAGGTGCTCCGCCCCCACGGAGCCGTCCGCGCCGGGCACCCGCAGGCCGACGACGTCCCCGCCGGGGTCGAGCACGCTGCCGGCTCGGTGACGGGGAGCCGGTCGGGACCTCGGTGAGGTCGACGACGGCAACCGGACGATCATCGTGCGCGCCGTCGGTCCGCGCTGGGCCGACGTCGACCTGAGCCCGCTGGCCGCAGACGCCTCCTCCCAGCCTGGAGCACCGCTGTGAATACTCCCACCACCGTGGCGCCGGTCCGCGACGCCATCCCCATCCGACCCACCCGACGCCTCCAGGGCTCCGGACACCTGATCCGACCTGCTCTGGCGGCGACGCTCCTGTGTCTCTGCCTCCTGCCCCTGGGGAGGCCCGGGCCGTTGCCGACATCGGCCCTCGGGGCGCGCCGATCACGTCCGTCGGTGGCGTCATGGGGGTGTCGACCGATGCCGAATCGCGTGACGAGGCCAAGGCACTCATGGAGAGCGACTGCGTCGCGCAGGTGCGTCAGAGCACCGGCGAGCAGGGCGAGATCACGGTGGGTGACCCGCGGAGCGTCTACACCTGGGCGTCCGGCTTCCTCGACGGCTCCCAGCCCTCCGCACAACCCGTCGACACCGGTGACTGGGCCGCGACCGTCTCCTCCGGCGGCAAGCCGGTCGGTCTTCTCGAGGTGGTCCATGACAAGGGGCACACCACCTGCACCCCCGTGTTCGACGACGACCTGGCCACCGACGTCGACCAGATGGGCGAGGCCCACCTCGTCCACGACCGCAACGCCAACGCCTGGTACTCGCTGAGCGGTACCACGGTGACGGCTATGGGGAGGCCGCCACCCGGCGCCTGGCCGGCCCCATCGAGCTGCGCGACTACGGAGAGGTCCTGCGTGAGCGCGCCGGCTCCAAGCCCAAGACCTCCGCCGGTCAGAGTGAGGAGCGCTCCACCACGGGGGCTGGACGATCTGGGGCCCGGTCCTGGCGGTCGTTGTCGTCGGGCCTCGTCACCGTCGTCATCACGGTCCGTCATGAGCGCAAGGTGACCGCCCCACTGCGCCAGGCCCGCAACCGCGCCGACATGGCCGAGCGCGCCGACCGGCTCAGCTGGGATGGGGCCGACAACCATGGTGCCGCGGTACGGCGGGGCATCCCCGCGCCGCCATTGACCTGTCCCTCCTCGGGGACGGAGCCGAGGGCGACGCCGATACCACTGCCGGTGAGACCCTGGGGGACACGATCCCCGAGAGCCGCGTCAACTCGCCGCGAGACCCGAGGGCATAGGCTGGCCCGGTGCGAATCCTCTCCATCGACTCCTCCTGGGGACACAGCTCGCGGTCGTCGACACCGCTCCCACGACTGACGGCTCATTCGCTCTGCAGGTGCTGAGCCAGGACGAGCAGGCCGATACCCGCCGTCACGCCGAGTCCCTGGGCCAGATGCTCTCTCAGGCCCTGTCTGCTCCCGAGGTGGCCGAGCGCCCGCTGGACGCCGTGGTCGCCGCCACCGGTCCAGCCCCCTTCACCGGGCTGCGGGCCGGACTGGTGACGGCCGGGGTCATCGGGCGTACCCGGGGTGTCCCCGTCCACGGCGTCTCCAGCCTCGACGCCGTCGCCCGCCGCGCCCTCGACGGCCTCGAAGCCCACGAGAGGGCGGAAGGACCCCGTCGTCCTGGTCGCCACGGACGCCCGCAGGCGCGAGGTCTATGCGGCGCTCTTCCGCGCCAACGGTCCTGATGACGTCACCCGCCTGACCGAGATCTGCGTCTGCTCCCCGGCTCAGGTCGTCGAGCGCATTGCCGAGCAGCTGCGCGGCAGGGCGGCGGGACCGGAAGCATCGACGTCGTGGCCGGTTCCGGAGCCGCTCTCTATCCTCGAGCTGGCGGAGGCGGCCTCCTGCCAGGAGGTCCTGGCCCCCGTCTCCGGTGACGCCCTCACCCAGGTGCGCATCGCCCTGGCTCGCCTCGAGCGCGGCGAGGAGCTGAGTACGCAGCCGCTCTCACCTGCGTCACGCCGACGTGCAGATGCCGGCCGCGCGCAAGCGCGTGCTGATCCCAGGACCAAGAAGGTCACTGAGATGCCCGAGTGACGGGACTGGGCCGGGCTCCCAGGGTGCGGGAGATGGCGGCGGAGGACCTGGAGGCCGTCGCCCGCCTCGAGGGCTGAGCTGTTCGGGGCCGAGGCCTGGAGCCGTGACCTGCTGGCCGCCGAGCTGAAGGTCTCCCACGGGCCCCGGGCGGACCGCCGCTACGTCGTCGTCGGGTCCGATGCTGCCGATCACGCTGCCGATCACGCTGCGGATCGTGACGGCGGGGTCGGACTGGACGGGCCGCGGCTCCTGGGCTACGCCGGTCTCTACCACGCCGGCGGCCTGTCCGGCGCGGACCCTGCTGACCATCGCCACCATCCCGTCCGCGCGCGGACGAGGGATCGCCTCCCTCATGCTCATCGAGCTCGTCTCCACCGCCCGAGAGGGTGGGCTGTCCCGATGTCCTGCTGGAGGTACGCCAGTCCAACGAAGCAGCCCAGCGGCTTTACGCCAGGCACGGATTCGTCACCATCGGCCGGCGCCGCCGCTACTATCAGGCACCGCCCGAGGACGCCGTGGTCATGCGGTTGACACTGCGCCCGCGCCCAGGACCGGTGGGGGCCGAGGCCGGTGAGTCGAACCCGATCTGAGCCTGAGGATGAGCCTGATGAGCAGCCTCTCCAGGACTAGGCCGTTGTGTCCGACTGGCTGGATTGCGCTGGGGCCGAAGAATCAGATAGGTGCCGTAGTAATCGGAAATAAACACGGCCCTCGGAGAGGGTGGCGGCAAGTGTCGGCGACTTCACAGATTTGTCTGACGCCCCTGTGACGAAAAGGTGGCTTCAGGTGGTGGTCTCAGCATATTTCGCGGTGTTGAATGATGAACCGAGATTCGATGAGATTCCCGTGATTCTGCGGATCGCAGCGCTAACTGTGCTGGTAGGGGCCCAGATGGGACCAACGGGACCGCGTGCCCGGCTAGCCTTCTGCCGTGGCCAAAACATCTGCTCCTTCCCTGAAGAGGCGGACCGCCTTCTCCACGACCGTCTTCATGAAGCGCATGATGGCGATCTCGGGGCTGGTGTTCCTGTTCTTCGTCCTCTTCCACGCCTACGGCAACCTCCACTACTTCGAGGGTGAGGTTGCTTACGACCACTATGCCGTGTTCCTGCGAGCGCTGCTGGTGCCGATCATGCCTTACGGCGGTGTCCTGTGGATCCTCCGCCTTGCTCTCATGGCCTGCCTCCTGGCTCACGCCGGCAGCGCCTTCCACCTGTGGGCGCGCAACAAGCGGGCCCGCGGCAACGACAAGTACGCCGTCAAGAAGCCCGGCGCCGAGTACTTCGCCTCCCGCTACGCCATGCGCACCATGCGCTGGGGCGGTGTCATCCTCCTGCTGTTCATCATCTGGCACCTCCTGCAGTACACCACCCTGTCACTGACGCCGGGAGGGAAGTACGTGCACGGACGGGCCTACCTCAACATGTACTACGGCTTCCAGCTGTGGTGGGTGTGGCTCATCTACGCGGTCGCGCTGGCCGCCCTGTGCCTGCACGTGTGGCACGGCGTGTGGTCCGCCCTGCAGACACTGGGTGCGGTGCGAGGAAGCACCATCCCCTTCATCCGACTGATCGCCTTCGTGCTGGCCTTCGCTCTGTTCGCCGCGTTCATGGCTGTTCCGACGGCGATCCTCTTCGGCTATGTCGATGCCCCCATGGCCACCGCCGACTACTACCCGCAGTTCTGTGACGCGATCGGCTCCTCCGCCGAGCACTTCGCCGAGTGCGCTGCGGCGACCCACTGAGAGTGAACGACTATGACTGAACTCATCGACGGCCTGTACTACGAGGGCGAGAAGATCGCCGACACCAAGGCCCCCCACTCCGTCCCGATCGACAGGCGCTGGGAGCAGCGCAAGTTCGAGCCAAGCTGGTCAACCCCGCCAACCGCCGCAAGCTGGACATCATTGTCGTCGGCTCCGGCCTGGCGGGCGGCGCCGCGGCCGCCTCCCTGGGAGAGCAGGGCTACAACGTCAAGGTGTTCTTCTACCAGGACTCGGCTCGCCGGGCGCACTCCATCGCCGCCCAGGGGGGTATCAACGCCGCGAAGAACTACCGCAACGACGGAGACTCCACCTACCGGCTCTTCTACGACACGGTCAAGGGCGGCGACTACCGCGCCCGTGAGGACAACGTCTACCGCCTGGCGGAGGTCTCGGCCAACATCATCGACCAGTGCGTGGCCCAGGGCGTCCCCTTCGCCCGTGAGTACGGCGGCCTGCTGGACAACCGCTCCTTCGGTGGCGTGCAGGTCTCCCGCACCTTCTACGCCCGCGGACAGACCGGCCAGCAGCTCCTCATCGGCGCCTACCAGGCCCTTGAGCGTCAGGTGCACGCCGGCACGGTCAAGGAGTTCCGTCGCCACGAGATGGTCGAGCTCATCATCGTCGACGGCCGTGCCCGCGGCATCGTCACCCGTGACATGGTCTCCGGGAAGATCGAGACCCACCTGGCCGACGCCGTCGTGCTGGCCAGCGGCGGCTACGGCAACGTGTTCTTCCTGTCCACCAACGCGATGGGATGCAACGCCACCGCCGTGTGGCGCGCGCACCGCAAGGGCGCCTACTTCGCCAACCCCTGCTACACGCAGATCCACCCCACCTGCATCCCGCAGTCCGGGTGACTTCCAGTCCAAGCTCACCCTCATGGAGTGAGTCGCTGCGCAACGACGGGCGCATCTGGGTGCCCAAGAAGGCCGAGGACTGCGACAAGGACCCGCGTGACATCCCCGAGGAGGCGCGCGACTACTACCTCGAGCGCATCTACCCGGCCTTCGGGAACCTCGTGCCGCGTGACATCGCCTCCCGTCAGGCCAAGAACATGTGCGACGAGGGGCCGCGGCGTGGGGACCGGCCATCAAGGAGCGCGACGCCAACGGCAACGAGCGGATGATGCGTCGCGGCGTCTACCTGGACTTCTCCGAGGCCATCGACCGCCTGGGCAAGGACGCCGTCTCCGCCCGCTACGGCAACCTGTTCGAGATGTACCAGCGCATCACCGGGGACGACCCCTACGAGGTCCCCATGCGCATCTACCCCGCCGTGCACTACACGATGGGCGGCCTGTGGGTGGACTACGACCTGGAGTCCAACGTCCCGGGCCTCTACATCGCCGGAGAGGCCAACTTCTCCGACCACGGCGCCAACCGCCTGGGCGCCTCCGCCCTCATGCAGGGGCTGGCCGACGGCTACTTCGTCCTGCCCGACACCATGAACGACTACCTGGCGGACATGCTGCGCCTGGGCAAGGTCGACCCCAACGCCCCGGAGATCGCCGAGGCCCAACGCTCCGTCGAGGAGCGTGTCGCCCGCCTCATGGCCCTGCGCGGCACCCGCAGCGTGGACGACTTCCACATGGCCCTGGGCCGCATCATGTGGGAGTACTGCGGAATGGAACGGCGTGATGCCGGACTGCGCGACGCCATCGAGCAGATCCGGGCCCTCAAGGAGGAGTTCTGGCGCGACGCCCGCATCACGGGCCAGGCCGACGAGCTCAGCAGGCCCTGGAGAAGGCCGGCCGACTGCTGAACTTCTCGAGCTGGCCGAGCTCATGTGCATCGACGCCCTGCACCGGCGTGAGTCCTGCGGTGGCCACTTCCGGGCGGAGTCTCAGACTCCCGAGGGTGAGGCCCTGCGGCACGATGACGAGTTCCTCTACGTCGCCGCCTGGGAGTGGGGCGGGGAGAACCAGCCGCCGATCCTCCACAAGGAGGACCTCGTCTACAAGGACATCGAGCTCAAGCAGCGGAGTTACAAGTGAACATCAAGCTCAAGATCTGGCGCCAGAAGAACAAGGACTCGAAGGGCCACTTCGAGGAGTACGCCATGAGCGGGATCGAGGAGCACATGAGCTTCCTCGAGGTCCTCGACCTGCTCAACGAGCAGCTCTTCGCCGAGGGCAAGGGAGCCGGTGGCCTTCGACTCCGACTGCCGCGAGGGCATCTGCGGTCAGTGCGGTGTGGTCATCAACGGGCAGGCCCACGGGCCCATCCGCTCGACCACCTGCCAGCTGCACATGCGCCACCTGGCGGAGGACCCCTCCTTCAAGGACGGCTCCACCATCACGATCGAGCCTGGCGCTCCACCGGCTTCCCGGTGCTGCGTGACCTCATCGTGGACCGCTCCGCCCTGGACCGCATCGTCCAGGCCGGTGGCTACATCTCGGTCAACACCGGTGGGGCCCCGGAGGCCCACTCGGTGCCCGTACAGAAGGAGAAGGCCGACGCCGCCTTCGAGGCGGCCGCCTGCATCGGCTGCGGCGCCTGCGTGGCGGCCTGCCCCAACGCCTCGGCCATGCTGTTCACCGGTGCGAAGATCTCGCACCTGGGCCTGCTGCCGCAGGGCCAGCCCGAGCGCCTCGCTCGCGTGGTGAGCATGCTCAACCAGCACGACACCGAGGGCTTCGGCGGCTGCACGAACATCGGTGAGTGCGCGGCCGTGTGCCCCAAGTCGGTTCCGCTCGAGGTCATCTCTCGCCTCAACCGGGATCTCGGCCACGCTGTGTGGAAGGGCCAGCACGCCCACTGACCTCTGACCTGCCTCATACACCGAGCCGGGCATTCTTCGCGTACCCCAACAGAAATTCTGCAGGGCTACGCGAAGAATGCTCGGATCGACGTCGGGCGCTAGCCGTCGATGGTGACACTGACCCCGGTGAAGTCGGGGATCCGGGGAGTACTCGGATCGGCCTCGGGGACGCCGTCATGCGCATCCGCATGAGCTCAATCGGAGCAGAGGTCACCAGGGCCAGAGGAACACCGACCTCGATGAGTGCGGTCACCAGAGCCGCAGCGCCGGGGATCTCCGCCATCCTCCCCGCCGTGCGCACGATCTCCTCCCGGGCGAAGCGCTCGTAGATGGCGTCGCGCTCCTCCGCCGCCAGGGGTCGGCGGGAACCGGCGGATCGTGTCGAGGCCGGTACGGCCCGGGGAGTAGGCCATGATCTCGTCGAAGCGCTCACTCATGCCGTAATCGCGGGCGAAGGGGCTCCACATCGACTCCACGACCGCCGAGGAGTCCACGAGCGTGCCGTCCATGTCGCACAGGACCGCCTCGGCCCGGGCCAGAGGCACCGGCTCATCAGTGGAGCCGCCCGATGACGACAACAGTTGAACGGACACGGTGCCTCCTGAGACGAAGCCGACCGAAGGGTGCGGAAACGCGGACACGAGTGTGATTCAGGATGTCAACGAAGGAGGCAGCCAGGCTGGGCTATGCCCACGCCCCGGAGGTGCCGCGACGGTGGGAGCCGACCAGGTGGGTGTCAACGATCCCGATCGCCTCCATGAGGGCGTACATCGTCGTCGGACCGACGAAGCGGAAACCGCGGCGCTTGAGCTCGCGGGACAGGGACTGCCGACTGCGGTGACTGGGTGGGGATGTCCGCGAGTCGGTGCGGTCGTGGGGTCGTCTCCGGCTGGTAGGACCACACGAGGCCCGCCAGGCCGCCGTCGACGTCATCGGCCTGTCTCAGACGCAAGGCTGCGCGGGCGTTGGTGATGGTGGCCAGGATCTTGGCCCGGTTGCGCACGATCCGCGCGTCTCCCAGCAACCGGTCCACGTCCTCCTCCCCGAAGCCGGCCACCGCCTCCGGGACGAATCCGGCGAAGGACTCACGGAAGGCCGGCCGCTTGCGCAGGATCGTCGCCCAGGACAGGCCCGACTGGAAGGCCTCCAGGCTCAGCCGCTCGAACACGCCCCGCTCATCGCGCACCGGCATGCCCCACTCGGTATCGTAGTACTCGCGCAGCAACGGGTCGGCGGCGGCCCAGACCGGCCGGGCCAGGCCATCGTCACCCATCACCAGGTCCGGGTTGTCGGGCTCCGTCACGAGTGCCTCCTCGTCGGTGATGCGTGAGAGTCGTCCGGCCAATATCGCATCCCGGTCGACTCTTCCCAACGGTAGCGGTGACGGCGGCCTCGTGGTCCGTGCCAGCCTCACCCAGGCCTTGTCCGTCGCCTGCGTCGGCAAGCGATAGGCTGTGGACCTGTGAGCGACCCCCTCATTCTCGGTATCGAGTCCACCTGCGACGAGACCGGCGTGGCCCTTGTGCGCGGCCGCGAGCTTCTCGCCGACGTCACCGCCACCTCCATGGACCAGTACGCGCGCTTCGGCGGCATCATCCCCGAGATCGCCTCACGCGCCCACCTGGAGTCCTTCCTGCCGACCCTCGACGCCGCGCTGGAGAAGTCCGGTGTCGACCTCAGCGAGGTGGACGCCGTCGCCGTGTGTGCCGGTCCCGGACTCGTCGGCTCCTGACCGTCGGTATCTCCGCCGCCAGGCGCTGGCTGCGAGCCTGAACCGACCGGTCTACGGCGTCAACCACGTCATCGGCCACCTGGCAGTCGACGAGCTGGTCGACGGTCCCTCTGCCGGAGCGCTTCGTCGGACTCATCGTCTCCGGCGGCCACTCGAATCTTCTGTGCATCCGGGACATCGCCACCGACGTCGTCGAGCTCGGTGGCACTCTCGACGACGCCGCCGGCGAGGCCTTCGACAAGGTCGGCCGGCTCCTGGGCCTGCCCTACCCCGGCGGCCCGCACGTGGACCGGCTCTCCCAGGAGGGCGACCGCGGTGCCATCCGCTTCCCCCGGGGGCTGGCCGCGGGCAAGGACAAGGAGCGCCACCGCTACGACTTCTCCTTCTCCGGCCTCAAGACCGCCGTGGCCCGCTACGTCGAGTCCCTGGAGGACGCCGGGCAGGAGGTGCCCGGTGCCGACGTCTGCGCGGCCTTCTCCGAGGCCGTCAACGACTCCCTGACGGCCAAGGCGGTCCAGGCCTGCCTGGACACCGGCTGCGACACGCTCGTCGTCGGGGGCGGCTACTCGGCCAACTCCCGCCTGCGGTCCCTGGCCGCCGAGCGCTGTGAGGAGGCCGGCATCACCCTGCGCCTGCCGCCGCTGCGCTTCTGCACCGACAACGGAGCCCAGATCGCGGCCCTGGGGTCAACGGCCGTGCGAGCCGGCGTCGCCCCCAGCCCCATGGACTTCGCTCCGGACTCGGGGATGCCGCTGGACGTCAGCGTCGCCCGCTGAAGGCCCGGCTGCCCCAGCATCCGTTGCGCTCAGGGCAAGGCCGGCTGCCACTGCCCGGATAATGATCTCGATCTTGTGGTCCAGACCGCCCCGCTCCAGCCAGGTCTCGTTGGGAGTCAGCGCCTCGAGCAAGTACGCTGGCCACTCTCATCGCCCGCTTCGCCGACCCCGATGCCGCTGCCGTACGCATCGGCGGGGTGGACCTGCGGGACATGGGCGAGTTCGCCCTGTACTCCACCGTCTTCTTCGTTCTCCAGGACGCCCGGCTGCTCGCCGCCACCGTGCGGGAGACCTGCGGGAGAACTTGGAGAAGGTGCACGAGGAGGATCAGGGTCAGGACTTGCCTGCCAGTGAGAGCACCTCGGTGGGGCGCAGAGGCTGCCTGCACGTGCCCTCGGCCAGCAGCCTGACGGCCGCCTCCCGCTGCCCTC